>Ga0209344_10000290_pt1 | contig 97049 bp, 92 predicted proteins | sample Cruoilmetagenom6_FD_187293 | JGI IMG/M metagenome (GOLD analysis project Ga0209344, IMG submission 187293) | Oil polluted marine microbial communities from Coal Oil Point, Santa Barbara, California, USA - Santa Barbara Oil Seep Sample 6 (SPAdes)... | ecosystem: Environmental > Aquatic > Marine...
TTCTAAACCGAAGTCGGTTTTATCATAAAGAACTCAGGAGATAAGATTACTATTTATGATGGCTCAAATTCCGACAAAAAGAAATCTATTGGAGGAATGGCCGCTGGCACTTTTGGGCCAATAGCTTTTAATGAAAAGTTATTATATTATTTTGATTTCGATGGAAAGATAGAAAATATTGAAAACACTGAATATTCTGAAGTTAAACTTGGAAACGGGGAAGTTTTATTTATGACACTTCCGCATAGTAAAGATGGAGGTGGGCTTCGTGTTCATAGAATTATTGCAAAAAGTAATAAATATATATTGGGAGATTATATAGGGCAAGATGTACATTTTTTCTACATTTTTGACGCTGAAAAAAATCTTGTAGAACGAAGAATTCCACATTCTGCATCAAAAGGTGTATCTGAAAAAGCTATTGCGAAAGTAAAGGAATATTTTGGAGACTGTCCTGATTTGATTGAAGAGCTTGAGTTAAATATTGCCAATCCAAACAAGATGGGAATGATGAAAACATACAATCTTTTATTTCATTTGGAAGATAGACAAATGGTAAATTTCCTATCAAATATAGAATGTAATTAAAAAATTATGAAATTCGGAAAAGTTGATGATCCTGAGAATATAGATTTTACGCTTCCGCCAGACCATCCCGGAACGAAACAGATTCTTTCTAAATATAAAAAATCAAATCCACCAAAGCTTTATGTGGGCTGTGCAAAATGGAACAAGGCTGATTTAAAAGGGTTTTATCCTCGAGGCACAAAAGACGAACTCGCGTATTATTCAACACAGTTTAACAGCATTGAGCTAAATGCTACCTTTTACAGAATTTTTCCAGCTGATACCTTTGCTGGCTGGTATGAAAAAACCCCAGCCGATTTTAGGTTTTTTCCAAAGTTTTTTCAAGGGGTTTCACACAGGAAAAGACTTCAGGATTGCGAAGATACGTTGAATGAATACATTTTGAATTCTTCAAATCTGAAAGAGAAACTGGAAATGCCTTTTGTGCAATTGCCCGATAATTTTGGACCAAAAAATATTGAAAGGTTGGAGCCATTTTTCAAAATGCTTCCAAAAGATATAAAACCAGCGATAGAGTTTCGGCATACGGATTGGTTCAATGAAAAAGAAGTTGCTAAGGAACTCTATGATGTTTTAGAGAAATACAACATCACAAACGCCATTGTTGATTCTGCAGGAAGACGCGATTTGCTGCATATGCGCTTAACTACGCCCACAGCTTTTATAAGGTATAACGGTGCAAACCATGATAGTGATTACACACGGCTTGACGATTGGATAGACCGTTTGGAAACTTGGATTGATCAAGGGTTGCAGAATATTTACTTTTTTGTACACCAAAACCTTGAAAAGGCATCGCCTTTGCTTTCGGCACATTTTATAAAAAAAGCGAATGAACGGTTTGGAACAGATCTTCACATACCGCAAATGGATAACCCTGATACTTTATTTTAGATGAATTTTCATACAAGAAAATGGATTAAACCAGAAGACTTAAATCCCAACGAAACACTTTTCGGGGGAAGACTGCTAGAATGGATTGACGAGGAAGCAGCGCTTTACGCAATCATTCAACTTGAAAATCCGCGTACTGTAACGAAGTTTATGAGCGAAATAAATTTCAGAAGCTCTGCAAAAAAGGGCGATATTATTGAAATAGGGCTGGAGGTCAGTAATTTTGGGAGAACTTCCCTGACACTTGCCTGTGAGGTGCGTAACAAAATGACACGCGAGGTCATCATCAGTATTGATAAAATCATTATGGTTAGCTTGGACGAGGACGGAAACCCATCACCTCACGGAAAGACTGAAATAGAATACGTAAAAGACCGTATGGCAAAATAAATTACGCTAAGGCCTGAAGGTCTTTGCCTGTGGGCAGTTCAAAAATTTCCAAATCAAAATAGGGGATGGCGGCCAAAAGATGGTCAAAAATATCAGCTTGGATGTGTTCGTAATTTTCCCACTTTTTATCATAGCTGAAACAAAATATTTCAATGGGGATACCTTTATCTGTTGGCGCCAAATGACGAACCATCATAAAAAGATCCTTGTTTATAGCTGAGTTTTCATTTAAAAAAGCATCAGCATAGTGTCTGAAAACTCCAAGGTTTGTTTGGTTTCGTCCGTTTATAAGCAAATCCTTATCAGCTTCGGTCATTCGGTTGAATTTTGAAACTTCCTTTTCGCGGTGTTCCAAATAAGGCTTTATAAGCTGAATTTTTTTCATTCTATCAATATCTTCTGCTGAAAGAAATTTGATGGATGATTGTTTTATGAATATGGAACGCTTTATCCTTCGACCCTTACTTTCCTGCATTCCGCGCCAATTTTGGAAGGAGTCTGCAATTAAACTATAAGTTGGAATGGTGGTATATGTATTGTCAAAATTCTGTACGCGCACCGTTGCTAAGTTTATTTCGGTAACATAACCATCTGCGCCAAATTTGCTAAATGTAATCCAATCGCCAATACGAACAATATCATTTACAGAAACCTGAATGCTCGCCACAAAGCCAAGAATGGTATCCTTAAAAATAAGAAGGAGCACCGCAGATGCCGCCCCAAGAGTTGTAAGGCTTACCACCGAAAAACCGGTAAGAAGCTGGATGATCCAAAAAATTCCGATTCCCCATGCAAAGATCATCATCACTTGCACATAGCTTTCCATCGGTTTATCTTTATAACGCTCGTTTTCTTCTAAAAAATTTCGCGTTGATCGCAAAATACTTCTGAAAATAAAGACACAGAGCACTATTAAATAAACTTGTGCAGCAATTTGTAAGAGATTCGTAACAAAAGGTGACTCCACAAAAATTACTGGAAGCAAGTACCAAATAATCCACAAAGGCAATAGATGTGCAATAAACCGCGGAAAATTACTTTTCACAAGATAATCGTCAAAAGTGGTTTTAGTTTTATTGCTAAAAGCCTTAAAAGTTTCAATAATGAATTTTCTGAAAACAATATCTATTATAAAAACACCAACAAAGACTATAATACAGTTTAAAATAACATTCAGAAATATTGCCCATGGGGCAGACATACCTTCATTAACAAGGTAATTCTGTAGCAAGCAACTGTAATATTTTAGTGTTTCACTATCCATTATAAATATTTACGCTCAACATAAAAAGGGCCAAACGGTAGCACAGAGCACATAATCACAATAAACAAATCTTTAATAGACCATTTCAGTTTTTTATACATATAGAATGCGCCGCCTACATATATAACAAAAAGTACTCCGTGAGCCATACCAACAACTTGCACCATTTGTGGCATATGCCAAATGTATTTTAATGGCATTGCAATTCCCAAAAGAACCAAAAAAGATATAGCCTCTAAAGTACTGATCAACCTGAATGTTTTAACTGAAATTTCCAAAATTTTATTTTTTTGCAAAGATACATCTTGCAGCTTGCCTTACTAAACTTTAAGATTAATTTATTGCAAGAAATATTTTGTTAAGAATGATTATCTTTAAAATAAAAAAATAGATGCTTCCACTTTTACAATCGCCCACTCAGACAATTCAAAAGTCACTCGAAAACTATTATGAAGAATTTCTGAAAGTACTTCCCCGGATAGCTTTGGCTATTTTAGTAATTGTATTAGGTGTTTTACTAGCTCAATTGCTGACCAATTTTTATAAACGACGGTTTCAGCAAAAATCTGAAGACCCTTTGATGGCAAAATTTTTAGCGCAGGCGGTTAAAATAGTCCTAATTATTATCGCAATAATGTTGGCTCTTAAAATTGCAGGCTTGGACGGAATAGCCACAGGATTATTAACCGCTGTAGGAGGTGGAGCGATAATTTTGGGGTTTGCCTTTCAGGATATTGGAAAAAACTTTCTGGCAGGTGTTATTCTCGCTTTCAATAGACCTTTTAATATTAACGACACCATTAAAATAGATAACATTTTTGGAAAAGTGAAGGCTTTAAGTTTTCGGTATTCACACATAAAAACATTTGATGGACGCGATATTTATATTCCGAACAGCGATGTGCTCACAAAACCTGTTGAAAACTATACTGCAGATGGGTTTTACAGGGTAGATTTCACGGTGGGTATTGGCTATGAAGACGATATTGTAGCGGCTAAAAGAGTCATTCAAGATATTTTAGACGCAAATGAGGAACTAATACGTGACGTAGATCACGAAAATTTTGTGATTGAGGATGAACTTGCGTCAAGCACCGTAAACTTAAAAGTATTTTTTTGGGTTGATACTCTTGATTATAGAAGAGCTTCCAGGGTGTTGAGAGGATTGATTATTCGTGAAGTTAAAGAAGAACTTTTCAAAAAAGGCTTTAATCTTCCTGCAGATATTAAAGAGCTTAAAATCTATGGAACGGAAGATGCTATTCCAATTAAATTCAGAAATAGTCCTGAATTTCCTAAAAATGAAAAAAAATAAAAAGTCTGGAAACTTCTGGGAATTTTAAATAAAAAAGCAAAAATACAGGTCTAAATATCTATTATTGAGCGGTGTATCCGCCATCAACAAGATAATAAGAACCAGTTACAAAACTCGCCTCCTCGCTGCAAAGCCAGTATACTAAATTGGCTACTTCTTCAGGTTTTCCCAAACGGCCGATTGGATGAAGTTGGGCGATTTGTTCTTTAGTTTCGTCATCAATCTGATCGAGTAATGGTGTTTTTATATATCCAGGCCCAACCGAATTTATTCGAACATTATCTTTTGCATATTCCAAAGCTGCAGTTTTTGTTAAACCCACCACGCCATGTTTGGCAGCAACATAAGCAACAGAGTTAGCTGACCCAACACTTCCCAAAATTGAGGCCATATTAACAATAGCACCACCGCCGGCTTTAATTATTTCAGGAACTTGATATTTAGTGCCGTAGAATACACCGCTCAAATTAATACCAATTACTTTTTCCCAACTATCTAATGGATAATCTCCAGTTTTCGCCATTTCACCACCAATACCAGCATTGTTTACGGCATAGTGTAAATTGCCAAATTTTTCTACAGTTTGTTTTACGACCTTTTCACATTCATTTGCATTGGAAGTGTCTGTTTTTATAAAAAAAGCTGTGCCTTTTTTATCTGTAATCTCTTTTACAACCTTATTTCCGGCTTCTTCTACTATATCAGAAACCACAACGTTTGCGCCGTTTTTAGCGAATTTATGGGCAATTGCTCTTCCAAGACCGGAACCTGCTCCAGTTACTATTACTGTTTTATTCTCCATAATATTTACTTTTTATAAAATTACAATGAAGCAAACGAAAAGTGTATTAAGAAAATATTAAATCAATCGCATGGCAAAGGAACATTCAAGGTTTTGTAACTCCAATTTTTTCGGAAACTGAAATGCCACCATTCGGTTCGTATCGTGTTAAAACCGAATTTCCGCATCCCTTCAAAAAGCACTTTTCGGTGGACGAGTATTTCTTTTGAAAAGTTATAATTGTCAATATGAGCTTCTCTACCGAAAAAATCATAATCACTGCCCATTTCAACGTAACAGCCATCCAGTGTTTCCAAAGTCATATCTACCGCTGCACCTTTGTTATGAATGGAACCATTGCCGTACGGATTGCCTACATAGGTTGGGCGAGGCACTTTGGACCACATCTTTTTCTGAACATCCAACGGCCGGTAGCAATCGTAAATTTTTATACGGTAGCCTTTTTCACAGAAATACTGGTTGGCTTTTAACAATGCTGCTGCTACTTCTGGGCGAAGTAAACATTCTGGGCAGTCATAGAGCGTTTCGCCTATAAAATTATTCGGTGTGGCGTATCGTATTTCGTAAACAAATTCCGTAGAAAGATCTTTAAGATTGACCAGAGGTTCCTGAGATTTTTCTTCGGAAGAAAAACTGAAGAATAGAGAAATGAAAAGGAGAATTGGCAACAATTTCATTTTTCAAATTTAAGCAGAATTTAATAACATTCGGAAACGTGATTTGTAACTTTGGAAAAAACGAAAAACAATGAATGATTTAGGAAAAAAATCCGCACTTGTTACAGGCGGTACAAAAGGAATTGGTTATGGAATAGCTGAAGCATTGCTTAAGGAAGGCATTAACGTTGCCATAACCGGAAGAACAAAGGAAACGGCTGATGAAGCTGCCAAGCAATTAAACGCACAAGGGAATGATAGGGCTCAGGCCATAGGCTTGGAAGCTGATGTTCGCAGTTTTGAAAGTCAGCAAAAAGCAGTGAAAGATGCTGTTGATCATTTTGGAACAGTTGATATTGTAATTGCAAATGCGGGACTTGGTCATTTTGGTTCTGTTGAAGATATTTCCATTGAGCAGTGGAAAGAGACAATTGATACAAATCTTTCTGGGCCATTCTACTCTTTAAAAGCGAGTGTTGACCAATTGAAGAAAAACAAAGGTTATTTTATAAGCATCTCTAGTTTGGCAGGAACCAATTTCTTTAAAGGAGGAAGTGCTTATAACGCAAGTAAATTCGGTTTAACAGGTTTCACTCAAGCTGCGATGCTAGATTTGCGTGATTACGGTATAAAGGTAAGCACTATTATGCCTGGTTCTGTTTCAACACATTTTAATGGCAATGAGCCAAGTGATAAAGGTGCTTGGAAAATTCAAAAGGAAGATATTGGGCAATTGGTTGTGGATTTATTGAAAATGAATCCCCGAACGCTACCTAGCAAAATAGAAGTTAGGCCTACAACGCCTCCTTCAAATTAACAATACTTCAGAATATAGAATAAAAAAAGGCGGTTCATCTTTAAGATGAACCGCCTTTACCATAGTTATTTTCTTTCTTTTTTAGTTGGCAGAAAGCATAGCCAAAAATTTGTCAAGGTTTGGCAAGATTACAATGCGCGTTCTTCTGTTTGAAGCACGGCCTTCCTTGGTTTCATTTTCTGTAAGCGGGTGGAAGCTACTTCTTCCAGCTGCAATCAGTTTTTCAGGAGCTACTCCATAATCGTCCTGTAACTTACGAATAACTGCGGTTGAACGGTCAACGCTCAATTCCCAATTATCTTTAATGTAAGCACCTGGCTTTACAGTTTGGCTATCCGTATGGCCTTCAACCATTACTTCTAGGGCAGGCTCGCTGTTTATTACATTTGCAAGACGCTCTAAAAGTGGATTTGCCTTAGGGTTTACACGAGCACTTCCTGAACTGAACAATAATTTATCTGAAATGGTAATCATCACCACGGTTTCATCAATATCAATCTTGATGTCATCTTCTTCACCTTCGCCAACTAAACTGCTGTCTAGGTTCTTTTTTAGATTGTGGGAAACAATTAGATTCATAGAATCTTTAAGGGTTTTTGCCTGTGCCAATTCTTGGGGATCTACATTGGCAAGGGCTTTCCTCATTTTTTCCTTATCATTTTCTGAAACCACAATGCCTTCAATTTCCTGAAGACGGCTGTTGTTGCTATCAGTCAATGACTGGATTTTTGAATTGTAGCTGGCAACGCGCTCTTCAATCTTGGCGTATTTGGCTTCAATTTCTTCTTTTTCAAGTTGGGTTTTAGTTAGTGTAGACCGGGTATCATTGTATTGATTTTCTAGTTCTACATACTTTTTTTTTGATACACACGAGGTAGCAAAAATTGCTGTCGCCAGCATGGTTAGTGCAATAGCTTTTTTCATAATACTAAGTTTTTAAGGTTTGTAATGCAAATATAACCGCATAACTGACCAAAAAATTAGTTAATGGATGCTATAGTTTTGTTAATATAGGTTTACTAGAATAATTCAAAAACGTAACCCAACAGCCAATAAAGAATTATAAAAACAACGATGGTGCCAATACACCCACACTTTCCGCCACCAATTTTTTTAGCACCCCAACCGGCTAATAATGCTCTAAATAAATTTTTCATAAGAATTAATTTTTTATTTTTTGATTGCTAAACTATTCTTCTTTATTTGGTAAAATTTGAAGCTTATTCTTTCCAAAATCCAAAGTACGGATAGGGAAGGGGATATTGATTCCAGCTTCATCGAAGTTTTTCTTGATAAGCTTTATAGCCTTGTGCTGTGCTTCCAGTTTTGGTTTTGGCTTTGTGCAGTCTATCCAAAAACGGGTTACAAAATTGATGGAGCTATCGCCGAATTCAGTATAAAAAAACTCAATTTCTTCGTTGGGTTTTGGTTTAAAATTTTCGGAAATTACTTTTACAACCAAATCCTCCACTTTTTGAAGATCACTTTCGTAGCCTACACCACAACTTACATCTACCCTAGATCTGGGGGACAATGAGTAATTAGTAAATGGATTTTCTATAAAAACTGAATTAGGAATGATTACATAGTCTTGGTCAGGTTGTCGAAGAGTTATATTTCGTAGATTTATTTCATCAACATAACCGCTTTTGTCTTGGGTTTCAATATAATCACCGATACGTACTTTTGGAAGAAAAGAAAGCATTAAGCCCGAAAATGTATTACTTAAGGTACCTTGCAGGGCCAATCCAATTGCCAATCCAACTACTCCTGCACCAGCCAGAACAGAAGTAAGTACTTTATCCAATTGCAAAACTCCCAACGCAATAAAAAATCCTATAAGAATTACTGTCCCATAAACAATTCTGGAAAGCATTTGTTTTACAGATTCTTGTGTGATTTTGCGGAAGAGCACTTTATTGGAAAATCTTCTTAACCCTTTGGCAATAAAATAAAAGGCAATCAAAACCAATATTGCAACAGCAAAATTAGGAAGTTTCAAAATGAGGGCATCCAACCACCCGTCAAGTTTTTTCCACAAATTTGATATAGAATCGTTTATTGAAAATTGCTCTGACATAATTTTTGTTTAAAATAAAGTTGAAAGCATAAAAGTACCCAAAATCCATAGGATTAAAGAAAGTATACCTCCAATTATAAAAAAATGTTTGAATTTATATATTCCCATTCCATAGATCAAAGTATTGGTTTGATAGCCCATAGGTGTGAAAAAACTAAAATTCGCGCCAAACAAAACTGAAAGTATAAATGGTTTCATAGATAGGTCCAGGCCTACAGCTACAGCTATAGCAATGGGTGTCATTATAATCGCAGTCGCATTGTTGCTTACCACACTGCTCATCAACATCGTTATTAAAAATATTAGACCAATAATTATAATATTCGACTGTCCACTAAGTATGTCCAAAAGATGGTCTGAGATCCATTTATCTGCACCAGTGTTGTTCATGGCTATCCCGAGTGGTATCATACCTGCAAGTAGAAAAATTACTTGCCAGTTAATACGATGATACACATCGTTCAAATCTAAACATCTAGTAAGCAATAATAGACTTACCCCAGTTATAGCACTAACTAAAATGGATAAGATTCCACTCGCTGCCAAACCAACAACTAAGAGCAAGATTGCGAAAGATAGCGTCTTCTTCCTAATATTTACTGATGGTTTGGTTTTGTGTTCCCTTAGAACTGCCACATTCTCCATTTCGTAAAGCTGGCTTATCTCGGTTTTCGGAATTTCAACTAACAATCTATCTCCAGGTTTTAAGGTAATTTGCTCAATATTCTTTCGAACCAAGCGTTCTTTGGTGTTCCGGATATTTCTTCTTTTTTTGATGGCAATGGGCAAAGCACTCTGAAAGGTTTGCTTCCTAAGCTGTTTTAATGTTTTTCCAATTAAAATGGAGCCAGGTAGAATCAATAATTCCACTAAACCTATATTGTCTTGCTTTTTTGTGATTGCGTTTTCCTCTTCATATTCGTCTACTATGTTTGTTTTGTTTTTGTCCTTTGTTTTGTGAACACTTAAGTCTTCGGCTTCATTTAGTTTAGCCAAGCTCTCCAAGTCGCACATAAGCAACAGCTTGTCGCCTGCCTTTAAAGTGATGTACCGTCCAGGGGCATTTGTTATTTGTTTTCTGCGCGTTAACTTTAAGATTGATATTTCTGGGTTTTTATGAAGAAAAGTATCTTCAATTTTCTGGTCAATTAAATTGGAATCTTTATTGATTACAACCGTTGTAACATAATTTTCAAGATCATACGCTTCTTGTAAATTTTCTTTGGAATCATTGGGCAACCACTTTGAGGCAATGGTAATAACAATAATTCCAACCATTAAAAAAATCATTCCAAAGAATGAAAACTCAAAAAAACTGAATCTTTCAGCTCCCAAATCGAGCGCTATGGAATTTACAATTAGGTTTGTTGATGTTCCCATCAGCGTACAACTTCCTCCTAAAATACCTGCAAAGGAAATTGGTAAAAGAAGTTTTGATTGTGGTAAATTAAAACGTTTGGCCAATTCTGAAATAATTTTAATGAAAACAATCACAACTGCCGTAGTATTTATAAATGCTGAAATTCCACCCGTAATAAACATAAAGACAGGTAGCAATAGAAAAAGGGGGAGTATGTGAAGATTTTTGAGAAATCGAGCCAGTGAGGCTATAACGCCGTTATCCTCAAGCGCAAGAGCAATAATCATTAAGGAAAGTACTGTGATTGTTGCAGTATTTGAAAACCCCGCAATTGCTTCTTCTGGTTTAACCAAACCTGTAAGTGCTAGGGAGGCAATAACAAACATCGCAATTTTGTCTACTGAAAAGACCTCAAATGCAAAAAGTAGTATAGTAATGAACAGAATAGAAAAAACGAGTATTATTTCTGTGGTCATTTTTTTTGATGGTTGGTCTTATAAAGATAACCGCAGAAATAAAACTCGTTCCTAAGAATTTCATAAAATATTGGCGACACCAATAATTTAACATTTATTGTCTAGCCCAAATACTTCTTTAAAATATGGCTTTTGGATGTTTGGCGCAATCTTCTGATTGCTTTTTCGCGAATTTGACGAACGCGTTCACGGCTCAAATCAAAAGTGTCCCCAATTTCTTGAAGCGTCATAGGAGGTTGTCCACAAAGTCCAAAATTCAGTTTTACCACATCTGCTTCACGTGGTGCTAATGTATCTAAAGCACGATTAATTTCAATTCTAAGGGATTCATGCATTAAATTTTTGTCTGGATTTGGGCTTTCGCCAGAACTGAGAACATCGTATAGATTATTGTCGTTTTCACCTTCCTGAAATGGTGCATCCATTGAAAGACTTCTCGTTGAATTTTTTAAAGAACTTTTTACTTTAGATTCGCTAAAATCCAACTCATTGGCAATTTCTAATGCAGTTGGAATACGCTGAAATTTTTGCTCAAGATGAATTGAAGCTTTTTTAATTTTATTTATATCGCCTATTTTATTCAATGGTAAACGAACCACGCGCGACTGTTCTGCAATAGCTTGCAAAATGGCTTGACGAATCCACCAGACTGCATATGATATAAATTTAAAACCGCGGGTTTCATCAAACCTTTTTGCGGCTTTTACCAAGCCAACGTTTCCTTCATTAATAAGGTCAGGAAGACTAAGACCTTGGTTTTGGTACTGTTTTGCCACGGAAATCACAAATCGTAAATTAGCCCTGCTCAGTTTGTTCAATGCAGCCTGATCTCCTTCACGAATGCGCTGTGCCAACTCTACTTCTTCTTCAGCAGTTATCAAATCTATCTTGCTAACATCCTGTAAATAACTATTTAAAGATTTTGTTTCCCTGTTGGTTACCTGCTTCGTGATTTTAAGTTGTCTCATATATTCTCTCTGTTTTTTATAATAACACGGCATAGTATGACATTTTAGGCTAATTTCCAAAAACTTAACAGAAGTTGTTAAAATTTTAATGATCGAATTTTTTTTCTTACTTTGAATAAAAAAAAAGAATATGAGAATTTTAAAAAATATTTTTTTGTCGATGACTTTCTTAGCACTTACAATAAGTTATGGGCAAAAACCAACGGAAGTTCCCAAGCCAAGTGAAAAGCCAATTGATTTGGGTAATCCTGCAGATATAATAATTTATATAGTACTTCCTTTATGTGTCTTGTTGTTATTTTTTATATGGAAAGGAAAACAGAAAAAGAAAAATAAATAATGGTTTTAAAACAAAACAGCAATTTATAATGCTATACATACTACTTTTGGTGTAATTGTTGTTATGAACTTTGAAAATTTTTGCTATGTTGAAGAGATTCATTTTAATTGTTTTTTTTGTTATCACAGGCACTGCATTTGCCCAAATAGATTTGCCCAATAATTCCGTACAGTTTGATTCATCCCAATCTAATATGGATAGTCCAACCGGATTCGAAATTCCTGCGGTTAAAGCCCCAACACTTTCAAATACAAAGAATCCCAACACTCCCAATAATTCTGACTTGGGTACTGAAAAAGAAAAACAAATTGATATGCAAAATGGAGATGGGTTACTTGAATATACAGGAACAAACAAAGCTCCAAAATACTTCTCTAAGGATAAAGAAGAAAAACCTGAATACGGAAAAGACCAATATCTTGGTGATTTTAAAACCACTGCAAAAAAAGCTACCATAATGTATCGCGATCATGAATTTGTAGATGGCGATATGATACGTGTTTATGTGAATGGGGATATAGTGATACCAAATGTCAGACTGGAAGGAAGTTTTAGAGGGTTTGATCTTCCATTGCAATCAGGTTTTAATAAAATAGATTTTGAAGCTTTGAACCAAGGTACATCAGGACCTAACACCGCCCAGCTAACCATATATGATGAAATAGGTAACCTACTCGCTTCCTATGAATGGAATCTTCTAACGGGCAATAAGGCCACGGCAATCTTGGTTAAGCAATAATTTCTTTAAAATTGTTGAATTCCATCTGTTCTCCTTTTTCATCTTAACTTTCAAAATTTCTTGAAATAATTTTTGAAAGATTGAATATTCTCAAAAGTGTTTTTAACTTTACGGGAAACACCAGGATGTTATGAAAAAAGTACTGATTACCCTCGACTATAATCCCAATTCAGAAAAAGTTGTGAATATGGGTTATGAACTTGCACAATTGATGCAAGCTGAAGTTTGTTTGTTTCACGTACTATCCGAAGTGCGTTATTACGGAATGCAATACGAGCCTTTTATGGGTTATGAAGGTTATGCATTTCCTGTAGACTTTAAAATTCAAGAGGAATTTGTAAAAGTGGCACAGGATTATCTTGACAAAGCAAAAGCACATTTGCAAGGAAATAATATTTCCACACACTTAGCGGAAGGCGATACCGCAAAAAATATCTTGGAATATGCCGAAGAATGGAAAGCAGATTTAATAGTTATGGGAACCCATAGCCACGGCACTTTGGAAAAAATATTTCTGGGAACGGTAGCGTCAAGTGTTATGGAACATACAAAAATTCCCGTTTATATGGTTCCAATAGGAGAAAGATAGGAGGGAAGTGAGTTGGTTTTTAAGGATGATTAATTAAACTTACCTTTGAAAAAATAAAAATAAGTATGGCTTTAACCAATAATGATATAATGAAAAAATTGCGCGTGGCCCACAAACTACGTGATGAGGATATAGTAAAAATATGTTCGTTGGTTGATTTTGCAGTAACAAAAAGTGAACTAGGAGCCATATTTAGAAATGAAAACCATGAAAAGTATATGGAATGTGGGGATCAGTTTCTTCGTAATTTTTTAAATGGATTGGTTATTCACCTGCGCGGGCCGATGCCAGAAAAGAAAGTGCAAGTGCCAAAGACTGAGCCAAAAGTTAAAGCTATTCCACAGCCAAAATTTAAACCAAACTCTAAAAAGTAAAAAAGCTGGATTTCATGTCTTCAATCCAGCTTTAGTTATTTTCCGATTTTTTATATTTCATTACACGTATCTGCATGTTTTTCTTATTGTAGGATCTTCAAACAGGTGTTGGTTTCCGCTTAGATAATTAAACGTGTGCTGCTTTTGCGATCCGCATTTTATCCGTTTTTGAATGTTTCTCAAGGTTTTCATAGTTAATTTATATTGGTTTTAGTAAAGGCAATTATTTATAGCGCCTTTTTGTATTCCAAGTGTAGGCTTTGGAATCTTGGGGTCTGTGAATGTTTTCGTTACTGTCTAATGTTCTCATAATTTTAGATTTTAAATGTTTAATAATTTGTTTTTAGCGAAATCTTCTTTTTAAATTCCAAGAATAGGATTTTGAAGTTTTCATTTTGTCTGTCAATTGATCACTGTTTAATGTTCTCATAATTTTAGATTTTTGATGTTTAATAATTTGTTTTTAGCGAAATCTTCTTTTTAAATTCCAAGAATAGGATTTTGAAGTTTTCATTTTGTCTGTCAATTGATTACTGTTTAATGTTCTCATAATAAATAGTTTTTACTGGTTATACTTAAAAGACGCAGTATTTATACTTTTGTTACAGTACTATGTAATACAAAGTAATGATTTAACTAAATATTAACTTTTGGGAAAAAGGAACGGACACCATAATGTTTAACATACAATTAACCGTGAAACCTTTGCCAAATGGTTGCAGGGTAGGGGCTTTAGCTCTATATTTGCACCTTAAATTATTTAGTATCCCAAATTTAAATGAATACCATAAAAAAATCCGAAACCAATAAAATAAAGCGAGCCCACTTGTATTACAAATACACTGGGTTTTATTCTTTTGTGGGGCAAAGCCTTAAAAAGGCCATTATTCCTATAGTTTTGGTTGTTGCCGCATTGGTTTTGTTGGATATTTATGTTGTAGATTTTAGCAATCTTTTCACTTACATTACCGAAACCTATGCACCAATAAATATTCTTCTTGTCTTTCTCGCATCGGAATCATTATTGGGTCTCGTTCCCCCAGAAATTTTTATTGCATGGAGTGATAAGATGCCAGAACCACTTCTTTATTTGACGCTCTTGGCTTCATTATCTTATTTGGGTGGTATTATTTCTTATTTCATTGGAAAATGGATTTTCACCATTCCAAGTGTTTATGCCTATATGGAAGGTAAGATGAAAAAACATCTTAAACAAATCCGCAAATGGGGTGGTTTCCTTATTGTGGTTGGGGCTTTGTTGCCCATTCCGTATTCAATGACAAGCATGGCTGCTGGAATGATACATTATAAATTCAGCAACTATTTGTTGTTTGGATTGCTTCGTTTTGTGCGGTTTTATCTTTATGCCGTTGCCATATTCAGTTTGCTGTAGTACTTTTGGTGTGCCGAAGCAATAAGCTTAGGTAGAAATCACTTTTATCTTTAAATAGCTACTTCTTTTAAATGAAGAAAAACGATCCCTATGCCGCATTACGATTTCGGGAATTTAATATATTTCTTTTGGTGCGGTTTGCAATGGTGTTTGCATGGAGCATGCAGTTTGTGGTAATAGAATGGGAAGTTTACAGTATTACAAAAAATCCACTTTCTTTAGGAATCATCGGTTTAATGGAAGTTATCCCAGCGGTTTCCATGGCACTTTTTGCAGGTCATATAGTAGATCAGCGAGAGAAGCGTAGTCTTTTGCTCAAGTGTATTTTAGGCTTTTCTGTTGTGAGTCTGGGATTGTTTCTGCTTACTTGGCCGCGGGTTGTGGGTGATCTTTCCACTAATGCTATACTTTACTCAGTTTACTTTTTGGTTTTTCTCGGTGGGATTGTTCGGGCTTTTTTGGGTCCAACTATATTTTCATTATTCTCTTTATTGGTTCCTAAAAAAATATATCCCAACGCGGCCACATGGAGTAGCTCTGTTTGGCAAATGGGTTCTGTCGTTGGTCCAGCAGCGGGAGGTTTCGCAATTTTTTGGATTGGAGTTCACTGGTCCATGTGTTTTGTTTTTGCGTTCTCTTTGATGGCTTTTTTGCTTTTACTACAAATTCCGAAGAAACCAATTATGAATCCGAATATTGGGGAACCAATAATGAAAAGCTTGAAAGAAGGCATTAAATTCGTTATGAACACGAGGGTGATTCTAGGTGCGCTTACGTTAGATATGTTTGCTGTGCTTTTTGGCGGCGCGGTGGCATTGCTTCCTATTTATGCACAAGACATCCTTAAAGTAGGTCCGGAAGGTTTTGGAATACTCCGAGCAGCCCCAGCAGTTGGCGCGTTGCTTATTATGTTTACTTCAGCACATTTTCCTCTTAATAAAAATGCTGGAATGAAACTGCTTGCCGCCATTTTTGGTTTTGGTATCTGTATTATTGTTTTTGGCGTTTCTACTTGGTTTTGGGTTTCTGTAATTGCGCTTTTCTTGAGTGGCGCTACAGATGGCATTTCAATGGTTATTCGCCAGACAATACTTCAGTTACGAACGCCCGATGCCATGCGTGGTCGTGTAGCATCTGTTAATTCTATGTTTGTTGGATCTTCCAATGAGTTAGGTGCTTTTGAGAGCGGACTTACCGCAAAATTGATGGGAACCGTTACCGCAGTTGTCTTTGGTGGAAGTATGACCATACTTACTGTGCTTGGTACGGGATTCTTTTTTCCTAAACTTCGAAAGCTGGATTTGCGGAAGGATTTGGAGGAGCATGAAAAGGATTAAAGTTTTAGACTTCTAAATATTAAACCCTTAACGCCCCTCTAAAACCTCTTCCTCCGTAATAAGATTCCGCCCCATTATGATATATAAAAATAGTATCAAAGCGGAAATCCCCAAAAATAGCACCGCCAAGTTTTCTAATATTACTGGGAGTGCTTAGCCAACTGGAAGTTTTAGTGTCGAATTGCCCTAACTTTTGCAGAGCTCTATATTCATCTTCAGTTAAAAGTTCAATACCCATTTCGGCAGCCATCCCCATTGCGCTATTTTCTGGTTTGAATTTTTTTCTAGCTTCCAAAGCTTCGTTATCATAACAAAAACTTCTACGCCCTTTTGGACTTTCTACAGAACAATCATAAAAAATATACTCTTTCGTTTTGCTATCAAAGCCCACTACATCTGGCTCACCGCCCGTTTCTTCCATCTGGTTTAGTGACCAAAGTTTTTGGGGGTTTGCTTCTAGTTTATCTTGCACCTTTGACCATTCCATTTCTGAATGTCTTTTTGAGTTTTTTTCAAAACGTGTTTTTAAGGTTTTTAGAAGTTCTTCACTTTGTTTTGAAGTTAATTTCCTTGAATTTTCTTTCTCCATAAATTTGAAATTTTTGAATGTTTAATTCATTATAGAAAGCATTATTTTTTCTAAATTAATATTTAATTGGCTCATTCAAAAGGAAATTTTATAAAGACGATTCAATAATCCTGAAAGGGTATGCTTCCTGCATCTTTTTCAATTCTTTATCATTGATTTTCTGCGCACTGGTTTTTAAAACTTCGGAAGCATAATTTTCCCGCAATTCAAAATACGCTTTTGCAATTTCGTCCTGAACGGAAATAAAACTTTGGTAGGGCGCTTCGCGATGTATTGACAAGGAAATGGAAGCCTTTTTTGGATTGTCCGAAGCTTCTGGAAGTTGTTCGCCATTACAGTAAATACAAGATTTGTCGGCATTATTATCTATAAAGTTTTTCAGAACATTCTTTAAATCTTCAATTTTTGTAAGTGTTTCATTTGCCATAATCTCTCCTTTTTCATTTACGCTAATGCTAAAAATATTATTCTTTTTAATAGGAATATTACAATCAGCGCCTGGCGGACAAGGTTGCGGAAGATCCCGAGCTATCCCTTTGTCGTTTGGAATCATGGAGGTTACCAAAAAGAAGATGAGCAATAAAAAAGCGATGTCGGCCATGCTGCCGGCATTTACGGATGAAGTGCTGGAGTTTCTCATAATTAAAAATGGTTTTAGAGTTCCCTTTTTAAGAAACAAAAAAAGTGCCACGAGTTATTTTTTGTAAAGAAGTGTGGCTTTCGGAAGAATACCGTAATTTTAAAACTGTATTCCAATTTAAATTAATGATGAATTCAGAAAAAAAGGAAACTGCAGCTTTCGGATTCCGTTCCTATTTAATGAAAACTGCGGGCATGGCTCAAAATGAGGCAGTTCAAATTGCTGCAGATTTAAAGCGTATAAAATTTGAGAAAGGTGAAACTCTTTTAAAACCCGGTGACCCTTGCCAACATTCCTTTTTTGTGGAAAATGGATTATTGCGGTCTTACATGCTCGATGAATCGGGAAAGGAACACGTTATACAGTTTGCGCCCGAAAATTGGTTTATTGTTGATAGGAGTAGTGTTTATTTTAACGATCCTTCAGAAAGTTATATTGAAGCAATAGAAGATACTGAAGTAGTGTTGATTGATGAGGGTTTTATTTGCAAAGCGAATGAAACAAGCCCTGTTTTTAGTAGGTTTAACGATAAGCTTTTGCACAATCATATTAGGCAAATGCAAAAGCGCATCAATCTTTTGCTTGGCGCAACTGCGGAAAAGCGCTATTTGAGTTTTATAGAAATGTACCCAGATTTGTTACTTCGCGTGCCACAATGGATGATTGCTTCCTACTTGGGAATTACACCAGAAAGTTTGAGCCGCGTGCGTAAAGAATTGGCTCAGAAGAACTTCAAAACAAACTAATCTGGGAGCGGAACAAATTCTGTTTCTCCTTGTACTTGTGGAAAACGTTGTGCTTTCCATTCCTCCCGTGCTTTTTCAATAGTCTCTTTTTCCGAAGCCACAAAATTCCAATGGATGTGGCGTTCTTCAGGGAAGGGATCACCGCCAAAAATATAAACCGTTGTATTATCCGCCATTTCAAATTCACAGAGTTTACTATCATTTGCTACAAGAATCTGTTTTGGCTCGTAGGTATTTCCTTCGCTAAAAATATTCCCCTCTAAAATGTATAGCCCGCTTTCGCCAAAAAGATAATCGCCAAGACTAACCTTACGTTTCTTTCCACTTTTCAATTCTAAAAGATAGAGCTTACTGTGTACGGGAACGGGTGATTTTTTTCCGAAAACTTCCCCGGCAATAACTTTTATGGAAACGCCATCTTTTTCAAAATGTGGGATTTCGTTCTTGTTTGTATGATGAAACGCCGGTTCCATATTTTCCAAATGTTTCGGAAGCGCTACCCAAATCTGTAAACCGTGTAATGATTTTTTTGTATTTCGAAGAGCTTCTGGAGTTCTTTCAGAATGAACTACGCCTTTTCCAGCAGTCATCCAGTTTACGGCACCTGGTGTAATTTCAACTTCTGAACCCAAACTATCGCGATGCATAATACTACCTTCAAAAAGATAGGTTAGTGTGGAAAGTCCAATATGCGGGTGCGGTGGAACATCAAGATTTTGGGTTTCGTCCATACTTACTGGTCCCATGTGGTCAATAAATGCGAAAGGCCCAACCATTCTTTTTTTGCGGAAAGGCAGCAAGCGACCAACCATGAAGTTACCAATATTTGCAGCGCGTTCTGGAATTATTGTTTTGAGATTTGACATAGCTTTAAAATTTAAAAGGATGCCCAGTGAGGTCTCGACTATGCTCGACCGGATAAAGGCATCCTCTAAGATACTTACTTTTTCATTATTCTAAATAACCAAATTTCCCCATATTGAAATCACTTATTGCTTGAACAAGCTCGCTACGAGTGTTCATAACGAACGGTCCTTGGGCTGCAATTGGTTCGTTTATTGGTTCGCCACTGAGTATTAAAACTACTGCATCGTCTGTCGCTTCAATAGTGAATTCTTCGCCATCATTTGTGAATAATCCCAAACTATCGGTTTTAATTTCAACTTTATTGTTCACTTTTATATTTCCTTCAACCACCAAAATTGTAGTATTATAATTTTCGGGAAAACTGAAAGTGGCTTTTCCGCCTTTGTTCAACTTCGCGTTTTGCATGTGAATTGGGGTAAAAGTAAAAGCTGGTCCTTTTTCACCATTATATTCGCCCGCGATTACTTCAATAATTCCGGCATTATCAGGAAGCGATACTTTTTTTATTTCTTCATTAGTGATTCCTTGATATTTAGGGGCGCTCATTTTGTATTTTGCAGGAAGGTTTACCCACAATTGCACCATTTGGAAATATCCACCAGCTTTGCTAAATTTTTCTTCATGGTATTCTTTATGAAGAATTCCAGAGGCTGCGCTCATCCACTGTACATCACCTTCCTCAATTACGCCATTATTACCAGCACTGTCGTGGTGCGCAACGCTTCCTTTATATGCAATGGTCACCGTTTCAAATCCCCTATGCGGATGCACACCTACTCCACGAGGCTTATCTGTAGGAGGGAAGTAAAACTTGCTGTTATAATCCATCATAATAAATGGATCCATTCTTTCAAAACCTTCCTGTATTCCGGAAGGAATATATTGGTGTACTCGAAAACCATCGCCAACCATATGGGGCGTGGGAGGTGTCAATACGCGTTCTATTTGTCGTGTTTTCATTTTATTATTGTTTTTATTTTCTACTGTAAATTTACATCCTAAACTATTGTTTCACATTGATGTATGTTAAGAACTGATTTTAGCTAATGAGAATTAATGAAAGTGGAAAAGCTTCCTAAAAATACGAATCGAGAACTTTATTTGAAATAAACAAAGCTCTCGATTCTAAAAAAGGGGAACAGTAAAATTTAAAAATTTATTGTTTTATGAATTGTAGTGAAGCAATCAATTTCACTTTATCGCTTACCACAATACTTCCGGCTTCGGTAACAGTATTCCAAGTAAGGCCGAAATCTTTTCGGTTTATATTGCCTTCAAATTCAAAACCAGCTTTTGTTTGCCCATAAGGATCAACTGCGGTTCCATTGTATTCCGCATCTAAGGTTACTTCTTTAGTAACTCCTTTTATCGTTAAATCGCCCACCATTTTTTCACCGTCAAAGGATTTTGATTTGAATGTTAACTTCGGATTCTTTTCCGCTCCGAAGAAATCATCACTCTTTAAATGATTATCACGATCTTTATTATTTGTGTTTACTGAATCAATTTCAGCATCAAATGAAAAATTACCGTTTTTAAAATCGTCATTTGAAGTTTCCACCTTGCCATCAAATTTCTCGAAACTACCGCTTACGGTAGAAATCATCATATGTTTTACCTTAAAATTGATTTCGGAATGTGTAGTGTCAATATTCCAAACTGTCTTTGCGTTGTCCATAGTTATAATTTTTTTAGTTATTAATTATTTATAGGACAAAATTAAACCGCATAACTCACCATTACATTGATGTATGATAAGAAATTAGCTTAGGTTTTAATTGAAATTATTTGTTCATTTCTTCCAACAACTGGTCGTAATCCTCAATTTTAACGTGGAGCACCCCGCCTAAACTGATGATTGGGGTAGTAAGAGAATCAATTTTTACAGTAGCATTTACGAAAGCTGGGGCTAGTTGGGTTTTCAATTCGGGCTTTTCAGAAAAAAGATAGGAAGTGTATAAATAATGACTTTTATCTAAACTGGAAACAAGACTATCACAACTGCTGCAGTTTTCAGGAATATAAACTATAATTCTTTTTGGAGGTTCAATTTTAATGGGCTCAGACTCCCTTTGTAATGCACGCCGGGAAAGGCTATCGCTTACTTTTAGTTCGTAAGTGTAATTGGCCTTTTTTCCTCTATCCACAATCAAGTTGGCGACCATAACTTTTGATGCAGCCGGAACACGAACCGCCCTTGGTACACTCTTACTTTGGCGAAAATTGGTTCCTTCAACAGTTATGGAAACATCTAAATCTTGTTCGTTTTTATTGAGCGCGTAAAGAAAAAGCCGATTGGCCTTACTTTCCTCAATAATTTCTATGGGTCGTTCCTGTGAAAATAGGGGAGAGCAGCTTATTGAGGCAATAAAAAGGAAAAGAATTTTTTTGAACATTTTGGACAGTTTAATATTTTTTCGAAGATATAAATTTTACTAAGATTTAGAAAAACAAAAACCAAAGAAACCAGAAATAGCTTTAACAATACTTTATGGAGCTAACAAAATACAGTGAGTATCTTTGGATTGTAAATAAAAATTTAAAAAATGGAGCACAAAAAAAATGACCAAATGACCGTTGGTGGCGGCTGTTTTTGGTGTACAGAAGCTATTTTCGAGCAAATAAAAGGTGTGGAGACAGTGGTCTCGGGATATTCAGGCGGGAGTGTTCCAGGAACGCCCACCTATCGTGAAGTTTGCTCTGGACTTACGGGACATGCTGAAGTGATACAAGTAACCTATAATCCAACTGTTGTTTCTTTTGAAGATCTGCTCGTTATTTTTATGACCAGCCATGACCCCACAACGCTTAACCGCCAAGGGGCAGATAGGGGTACGCAATATCGCTCTGTTATTTTTTATCACGATGAAAACCAGAAACACATTGCCGAAACTGTGCTAAATGAAATGGCACCCTATTATGAAAACCCTATTGTTACCGAGTTAAGTTCTTTGGAAAAGTTTCATCCTGCTGAAAAAGACCATCAAAATTATTATGCAAACAACCAATCGCAAGGGTATTGCACGGCTGTAATTTCACCAAAATTAGTTAGATTAAGAAAAATGCATGCTGACAAGCTGAAACAATAAAGATTTAATGCTTTTAGGTAGTTTGTTCTATAAGCCGAATTGTTGCCTCGAAACCTTTAACCATTTTTATGATTTTAACTATTTAATTTACTGTACCTTTGCAACACTAAGGTGAGCAATAATTAAAATCCAGCTAGGTAAACCAATAAAAAAATTAATTACATATAACTAATTCAAAAGTCATCTGCTCACCGTGGATGGCTTTTTTTATTCAAAAAACAAAAAATGGCAAAATCGCAACAGACGTATAGTAAAAAAGAAAAGGAAAAAGCAAAACTGAAAAAACGGGAAGATAAGCAAAAGAAAAAGGAAGCCCGCAAATCAGAAAAAACACCAGGTATTGATTTCGTATATGTAGATTATAATGGAAATTTGGTTGACACGCCACCAGATCCATCAATGAAAGTTGAAGTTGAAGCTGAAGACATAATTTTGGGAATTCCCAAAAAAGAAGAAGGTGATCGCGAAGCCTTTGATCCCGTTAGAAAAGGAACGGTTTCCTTCTATGATTCATCCAAAGGGTTTGGGTTTATTATAGACAATGAAAACAGCGAGAAATATTTTACACACGTAAGCGGTATTATTGATGAAATTTCTGAAAACGATAATGTTTCCTTTGAGCTTGAAAAAGGTCAACGCGGAATGAATGCTGTAAAGGTTACAAAAATCTAAATACTTAAAATTAAACATAAAAAAATCCCGCTAAGTGCGGGATTTTTATTTTTTAATAACCAAATATTAATTTCTAAGGTCGTTTGCTTCTTTTTGGGCAGCGTTTTTAAGCTGATCGTACTTTTCTGAAATAGTATCTTGTACTTCCCCAGCTTTTTCTTTTATTTTATTGCCTGTTTCGGTTGCTTTATCCTTAAGTTTTTGTTTTTCTTCTGGCGTCATGTTTTTATATTTCCAAAACGCAAATGCACCGGCAGCTACTCCCAGCAATGCCAATAATCCTTTTCCTTTATTGTTCATGTTGTTTTTTTTAAATTTATATAAAGATACGCCTTTGGTAGCCTTCCAAATAATTTTGGTTTGACTTTAGTATTTATTTAATACTTAATCATTCTATTTAATAAAGTATTCATAATTTTTAAATTTTGCAGCGTATATTATTTCTAATCAAATTATTGTAACTTTAGTAATCTTTCAACAAAACAGATCAGTAATGGAAATAGTTTCTCATAAATTCAATTGTATCCAAAGCACTTTTCTTATTTTTTTGTTAGCTGGCATATCAGTATTTGGTCAAGATATTCCCAATCATAATTTCCACGAGAGTCATCGTGAGGTGCCTGACGATCCATACGTTCCTGTATCCCGGTCAATTATGGAGCGTAGCCCAGCTTATAATGTGACAGTACCAAACTATTTCACTCGGCAAGTAAATGTTGATGAAAATGGAAACAATATGGTTGGCGACGCAGCAAACGAAACTTCTATTGCGGTAGACCCTTTAAATCCTAATAGAATTGTTATCGGCTGGCGCCAGTTTGATACCGTAAACAGCAATTTCCGGCAAGCAGGAAATGGATACTCACTTGACGGTGGTTTAACATGGACTTTTCCAGGCGTGCTCGATCCTGGAGTTTTCCGTTCAGATCCAGTTCTTGATTTTGATGCCGATGGAAATTTTTATTACAACAGCCTTACTAGCGGTTTTAATTGTGATGTTTTTAAAATAACCGATGGAGGCAATGATTGGGGAACGTCTGTTCCTGCTCGAGGAGGTGACAAACAATGGATGCGGATGGATCGTACAGACGGCATTGGGAAAGGAAACAATTATTCTAATTGGAATCCCAGCTTTTCAAATTGCACCGGGGGGTTTACCCGTTCCACAGATGGCAGTAATACATTTGAGAATTGCATCTTTGTAGATAATAACCCCGTATGGGGAACTTTAGCAGTAGATGCGGAGGGTTCGCTATATTTAACTGGTACTTCAACTTCCGGAATTATTTTGGTAAAATCCACGACAGCAAAAGATCCATTCAGTGTTGTTACTTGGAATAGTGTAACTATGGTTGATTTGGATGGCAATCTTAACACCTACCAACCAGTAAATCCAGTGGGGTTGATGGGACAGGCATGGGTAGATGTTGACATTTCCAATGGGCCTGGGCATGGAAATGTATATGTTTCTGCTTCAGTAAAACGATTTTCAAACAATGACCCCGGGGATGTTATGTTTGCCAAGAGCATTGATGGCGGAGCCACATTTCAGCCGCCAATTAGAATAAATACAGACATAGGCGAAAATGCCTATCAGTGGTTTGGAACAATGTCAGTTGCCCCGAATGGGCGGATTGACATGGTTTGGCTGGACACCCGTGATGCAACTAACGGAATTGATTCCGTACTTTATTATTCTTTTTCTGAAGACCAGGGCGAAACATGGTCGCCAAATGAACCTATTTCTGAGTCTTTTGACCCATCGGTTGGTTACCCACAGCAAAACAAAATGGGAGATTATTTTGATATGGTGAGTGATGACGATTATGCACATGTCGCTTGGGCCAATACGCTTAATGGAGGGCAGGACGTTTATTACACCCGCATATCGCCCGAAGGTATATTAAATATTGAAGATTTGACCACAGTTAATTTTCAACTAATTTCTTTTCCAAATCCTTTTACTGATGAAACAACGCTACAATTTACTCTTAATAATCCAGAAAAAGTTAAGATAGAAATTTTCGATATCAGGGGAAGAAAACTCAACACCTTACTAAATGAAGTGGTTTCCGGAAAACAAAGCATCACCTGGAATGGTTCAGGTGCAAACGGGACAAAATTAGCTTCGGGACTTTATTTTATCACTTTAAAATCTAAAACTAAAAATGCGAATCTGAAAGTTTTATTGAATTAATTTCTTAAATTTAAGAACCAAAAAAATCAACAATAATTATATGGTTAATAACGAATAAGCAAGTCCAAACTGCAAAATAAGTGTTTGGCGCATTGCATCTGAAATAATTTACAAACCAAAAAAGAAAGACAGATGAAAATATATGACGACAAACACATTAAAAACGTAGTATTTGTAGGCGCTCATAACAGCGGCAAAACTACACTTGCAGAAACAATGCTTTTTGAGGCAGGTCTCATAAACCGTCGCGGTACGGTTGAAAACAAAAATACTGTTTCAGATTATCATGACGTTGAGCACGAAAGGGGCAACTCCATCTTCGCCACCCCGCTGCATACAGAATGGCGCAATTACAAGATAAACATTATCGACACTCCTGGATTGGATGATTTTATAGGCGAAATAATTTCTTCCATTCGTGTTTCAGATACCATTCTTACTGTTTTGAACGCGCAGCATGGCGTAGAAGTGGGCACAGAAATAATTTGGAACTACATTGATAAATACCTCAAACCCACAATTTTTGTAATTAATCAAATAGACCACATAAATGCGAAGTTTGATGAAAGCTTCAAAAGCATAAAAAACTTGGTTGGCAACAATGCCGTGAAAATCCAATATCCTTTGGTTGTTGATGGCGCGCAGTGTATTATTGACGTGCTGAAAATGAAAATGTATAAATTTCCCCCAGATGGAGGAAAGCCCGAAAAGTTGGAAATCCCAAAGGATCAAAAGGAATTGGCCAACGAACTTCACAATGAATTGATAGAAAAAGCTGCAGAAAATGATGAAACATTGATGGAGCTTTTTTTTGATAAAGGTACTTTGAACGAAGACGAAATGCGGGTTGGCATCAAAGCCGGAATGTTGAACCACGAGCTTTTTCCCGTGTTCTGCGTTTCTGCCCTGAACGATATGGGAACAGGTAGATTGATGGGCTTTATTGACAATGTTGCTCCCGCAGCCGCAGATTTAAAACCTGAGCAAAGCGTAGATGGAAAAGAAGTAAATGCCACAAAGGAAAGCCCAACGGCTTTGTTTGTTTTTAAAACTGTGTATCAACCAAATTTAGGTCAGATCACTTTCTTTAAAGTGATGAGTGGAGAAGTAAGCCTAAACGATAAATTAACCAACTCCAGAAATGATGAAATAGAGACAATAAACCAATTATTTATTATGGATGGAAAAGAACGGCAGCCCGTCACCAAATTGACCGTGGGTGATATTGGCGCCACTCTAAAACTTAAATTTACAGAGACCAATGATACACTAGCTTCACCTAAAAATATTATTGCAATAAAACCCATTAAATTTCCACCGCCAAGAGTAAAAAAGGCTGTTTTTGCAGTTAATACGAAAGATGAAGAAAAACTCAGCGAGTCTTTAAAGAAAATCCATAGCCAAGATCCAACGGTAGGGATTTCTTTTTCCTCTGAGGCAAAACAACTCATTCTTTCCTGTCAGGGTGATCTTCATCTTGCTACTATTGATTGGACTTTGAATAACATTTACGGCGTGGAAGCACGATTTGAAAAGCCAAAAATAGCTTTTCGGGAAACTATTCAACGGTCTTCAACTTCAAATTACAGACACAAAAAACAGTCGGGCGGTTCCGGCCAGTTTGCAGAGGTCCATTTAAAAATTGAACCTTGGCACGAAGGTATGGATGAGCCGCAAGGCTTCAATATACGTGGAAAGGAAGAAGTGGATCTTTCCTGGGGTGGAAAATTGGTTTTCTATAACTGTATTGTTGGCGGGGTGATAGACCAGCGTTATTTACCCTCAGTAATGAAAGGTGTGCTGGAAGTTATGGAATCAGGCCCATTGGTGAATTCATACATTCGCGATGTGCGTGTAATGGTCTATGACGGAAAAATGCATTCCGTGGACTCCAACGATATTTCCTTTAAAATTGCTGGTGCCCATGCTTTCAAAGAAGCTTTTTTAAACGCCAATCCCAAGCTTTTGGAACCCGTTTTGGAACTCACCGTAAAAGTGCCCGAAGAAATGGTAGGAAATGTGATGACCGATCTGCAAGCGCGTCGCTCGATGATTCAAGGAATAGAAAGTAACAACAACTATCAAATTTTGAAATGTTTAACCCCTGAAGCGGAACTCTATGGTTTTTCAACAGACTTGCGATCCTTGACTCAGGGCAGGGCAACCTTTAAATCTGCTTTTTCATCATACCAACCTGTACCAACGAATGTCCAAAAGGAATTAGTAAGTCAATAGTATATTGTTTTACTATTTTAAATAAAATGTTTTGGAAGTTCAAACTGTGACTATATTTGCCGAAAATTTATTTATGTCACAGCGGGTTTCTGAAACGGAAGCTTCCACAAAGGAAGAAATGGAGAATTTGAATAAAACCGTTTCTGGTATTGATGCAAACCAAGAAATCAATACTGAAGAAATAGCGAAGTGTATTGCTATTCTTGAACATTTGAATAACAATACCGACCGCATTTTCGAAATCCCAAAAAAGCAGCGCACCGCTCTAATAAAAGCTTCCGGACAATTTTCCCGGCCTAATCGTGATGAATTTTCGCGAAGAAAAAAAGATGCCAAAAAAGCTGAAAAACGCAAGCAAGCCAATAAAGATAGAACCGCTCGAAAAGAAACAGGGATTAGAAGCGCGCGAGAAAATGTGGTCTTTGTAGCTCCAAAACTGCTACAAGCTGCAGATTTATCTTCCAAAAAAGAACTGGAGCTTGAAACACCACGAAATTGCTACGTTTGTAAAACACTTTACACAAAACTGCATCACTTTTACGATACTATGTGCACGGAATGTGGTGATTTCAACTATGCGAAACGCTTTCAGACAACCGATTTAACTGGACAGGTAGCTATTATGACGGGCTCCCGTTTAAAAATTGGGTATCATATTTCACTAATACTTCTTAGGGCAGGAGCGACTGTTGTGGCTACCACACGGTTTCCAGCAGATTCTGCCTATCGTTTTGCGCAGGAAGAAGATTTTCATCAATGGGCAGACCGTTTAAAGATTCACGGTTTGGATCTTCGGCATATTCCGAGCGTGGAAATATTCTGTAACTATATTGAGCAGAAATACGAAAACCTTGATATTCTTATAAATAACGCAGCGCAAACCGTAAGAAGGCCAGCAGGTTTTTACCAACATTTGATGGCGAAGGAGGAAATGCCTTTTGAAGAGCATCCACAGTTCGTAAAGGATTTATTGCACGATCATATTAATTGTTTGCAAGAGTTGAAATCACTTACGGCAGACATTGGTAAAAACAAAAATCTTCCCGTTACTTGGCACGGTTCTGAACCGGGAATTGGGATTCGCGCTTCTGCAAAACTTTCGCAGATTCCTTATAGCTTTGACAATTCCTTGAGTGCAAAAGAGGTTTTTCCCGAAGGAAAATTGGATGCAGATTTACAGCAAGTTGACCTTCGAAAGACAAATAGTTGGCGTTTAAGGCTTGGTGAAATTGAAACTACCGAAATGATTGAGGTTCAGTTAGTAAACTCAATTGCTCCTTTTGTACTTTGTAATCGTTTGGGTGAAATAATGAAGAAGGAAAACACAGGTAAAAAACACATTATAAATGTTTCGGCAATGGAGGGGAAATTCCACAGATTCTTCAAAGAAGATCGCCATCCACACACCAATATGGCAAAAGCGGCGCTCAATATGTTGACGCATACTGCAGCAGGAAGTCTTGCCAAAGAAGGAATTTATATAAATGCGGTTGATACAGGTTGGGTTACAGATGAAGACCCGATAGAGTTGGCAAAACGAAAAATGGAACTCCACGACTTTCAACCACCGCTTGATATTGTTGACGGCGCCGCTAGAGTGATGGATCCATTAATTGATGGAATAAACACCGGAAAACATTGGAGTGGTAAGTTTTTGAAGGATTATAGACCGATTGATTGGTAGTTTTTTGTGAAGAAAGATGAAAGAATAAAGCGAAAAGACTTTTAAAAATTATTATGGATAACCAACAGCCCAACAACCCATTACACGGAATAAAACTAGCAGATATTATGGAATATCTTGTGGATTACTATGGTTGGGAGGTTTTGGGTGAGAAAATTAAAATCAACTCTTTCAACAGCAATCCTTCCATAAAATCGAGCCTAACATTTCTTCGGAAAACTCCTTGGGCACGTGAAAAAGTGGAACAGCTTTACTTAAAAACAAAGTTTAAGTAGCTTCAGAAAATTTCTTCATAATAAATCCTCGTTTTCTTCGTCCAAAACCCTTAAAAGGATGTAGTTTTGCAAACCTGCAAAATTGGGATTTTATGATAGAGGCAAAGGACGCGATTCAAGAAAAGAAAACAGACAAAGAACTGTATAGCTACCAAAAAGGGGCTATTGACAGGATATTTGATAAATTTGAAACTGCTCCGGACGATTATCATTTGCTGTACCAACTTCCAACCGGTGGTGGTAAAACAGTTATCTTTTCTGAAATAGTACGCCAATACTTAAAGAACCACAATAAAAAAGTGCTGGTAATGACCCATCGTGTGGAGCTTTGCAAGCAGACTTCTGATATGTTAACCAGTTTTGGAGTGGTAAACAAAGTGGTCAATAGTACGGCAAATCTAGATGATCAGGAAAAATACAGTTGTTTTGTGGCAATGGTTGAAACTCTAAACAACCGTTTGAACGATAATAAACTTGATATTTCAGATATTGGTTTGGTTATTATAGATGAAGCACATTACAACTCGTTTACCAAACTTTTTAAATTCTTTGAAAAATCATTTATCCTTGGTGTAACAGCTACGCCACTAAGTTCCAACAGAGGACTTCCTATGAAGGACAATTACCAGGAATTGATAGTTGGTGAAAGCATCCAATCTTTGATTGAAAATGAGTTTTTGGCTGAAGTTGATGTTTTCCAATACAATATGGGGCTCACTTCACTGGAAATAGGTTCTAATGGTGATTATACCGTAAAATCTTCCGATGACCTGTATTCTGCTGTGGGAATGTTGGACCAGCTTTACCAAGCTTATTTAAACCATTCCAAAGGTAAGAAGACCTTGATTTTCAACAATGGAATAAACACTTCCATTCAAGTGTATTATCATTTGAAAGCGGAAGGTTTGCCTATTATGCACTTGGACAATACAGCTACCAAAAAGCAACGGAAACAGATTTTGAACTGGTTCCGCGAAACACCGGATGCCATACTTACTTCAGTGAGTATTTTGACCACTGGTTTTGACGAACCTACTATTGACACAATCATACTGAACAGGGCGACCCGTTCCTTAACCCTCTATTTCCAAATGATTGGTCGTGGTTCACGTATCTTGAACAACAAGTCAAAATTTTCAGTGATTGATTTGGGAAATAATTATCAACGTTTTGGTCCTTGGGAAGCACCATTGGATTGGCAGGCAATATTCCGTTCACCCGATTACTATATGGATCGTTTGTTGAGCGATGAGGATTTGGAAAGTACTTTCAGATATGAGATGCCTGATGAACTTAGAGCAGAATTTGCAAAAAGTAAAGAAGTTTATTTCGATATTAAATCCACCTATCAAGATGCCACTTTTAGAGGCGAATCTTCAAAAGTAGTACTAGAGCGTTCCATAGAGCAACATGCCTACATTTGTATAGAAAACAGCGAAGATGTTTACGATGCGCTGGGCTTGGCAAAAATGTTGGGGGATGATATTGACCACCGTATTGAAAAGTATTCACAGTGCATAAGCAAAAGCACCCATAATTTTATTACTTGGTTAAAGGACGATTACCGTTTAAAACTTAGAAGTTATCTACGTGAAAATTTCGATACAGTTTTTGAAGAAATAAACGGCTTTCCTCCAGAAGATTAGACTTTCTTAATTGTGAAGTTATAATTATTCATAATAGAACGTTCGTTTTTTCACTGTAATTTAAAATCACAACAATTTTCTCGTTGTAATTTCATACATTTAAAACTGAAAATTTGTTTCTAACAGAATGACTTACAAATAGTAAGGCCATTTTGTTTTTGAAAAAGCAATTTGCTTTTCTCACACAATACTCCTCATATTAGTATAGATTCAATAGCATTTAATAAATACTGAAGCACTTCAAGTTCAGTTTTATATAAATATTCTTTAAAAACTATTGTTATGAGCACACTATATCTTGGCAGCTGCGATTTAGGCAAAATTCCTGTGGATCGCAAAAAGTTTCTATCTCCTTATCATAAAGATGGTCTTACGGCTTCGGCTGTTTCCTTTAGGGATGACGACAGGACCACTTGGCGTTCCTTTAGGCAGGAAAATGGAAATGAAGTGGCACGACTCCAACAGTTTCTTTTTAAGGCCGGTTTTATGCCCAGAGGGGTAGTGGATGGAATTTTTGATTATGTTACGCAATCTGCCGTGCGATTGTTTCAGGAATACGTTCGAACGCTGGACAGTGAAGGCGACAAAACAATGGTGCCAGATGGCATTGTGGGCAACGGAACAAAGCAACATGTACAACGCTGGAAAAATCAAGGAAAAGTGGCAGATTGGGGTAAATCTTCTTCAGCTAATCCAACAAAAGAATACAGTGATTGGATAAAGCTTCTCAATGAAGCTAAGGCACATTATATGTCGAACCCGGGGCCTATAATGAAGGCCGTTAACGCACTTCCAAAAACCTATTCAACCATCAAGGCAAACGATTGGAATTTTTCTACAGACGCAATCCATTTAATTGGAATACGCCGAAAACATGATAGTGCACAAGCAGTTAGACGTGCAAATGACGACTTTTTTGTTTTGCTTGTAAACGGAATGGTGTTTAAGTTTTGGGGCTCAACGGATCCAAGTAAAAATATGGTCCAAAACAATATTCCTCCCTCATTAGTGGAAGGACAGCATAAATACAGATTCGGATGGCACAAAATATCTCAGGAACAGAAAATATATCGTGCATTAAAACCTTATGTTCCCAATGGTGTAATCATTTTACGGGATTTGGACAGGGATAATGCACTTACAGCAAATGACCTTACAGTAAAAGCCAATAATAGCCTAGAAGTAAACAATAGTATTAACATCCATTGGTCTGGAGTGGGTACTTCCAATTGGTCTGCGGGATGCCAAGTAATTGCCGGAAAAAATTACATCAACAACCAAAATGAATTGGTAGACTGTTCAAAATTTGCCTCTACAGCTTACAGCGAACTAAATACTTCCTCCAAAAAAACTAAAGGAGCCTATAATGTCTTGGCAGATTTGGTTGTATGTTATTCAAAAGCTGGTGTGGATCACGTTTTATACACTTTGGGTCGTGAAGAATCATTAAATCTGGATGCCAATTTCGGTGCAAATTACGCAACAAATGCTATGCGAAAGATGAATCCAAGTGCAGTTTAAATTTTATGGAATCAATTCCAAATAGAGGTTAAAATATAGACTCTAGAAATCAATAAATCCATAAATGTGTATTATTAGTGCTTGAAACGCTACTTTTGCAGGAAATAAAACAAGCATGGAATCATTCAATGAGCTAAACATTTCCAAACAACTGCAGTATGCCGTTGCCGATCTAGGTTTTGAAAAACCCACACCCATACAGGCACAGTCGTTTTCGGTTATTATGTCTGGTACAGATATGGTTGGAATAGCGCAGACGGGAACAGGTAAAACCTTTGCCTATATGCTTCCCATTCTTCAGGATTTGAAGTTTTCAAAGGAAACAAATCCACGTGTTTTGGTGATGGTGCCTACTCGCGAATTGGTTTTACAAGTGGTTGAAGAGATTGAGAAGTTTGGAAAATATTCTTCTATTCGCGTAATTGGCGTTTTTGGTGGGACTAACATCAATCGCCAAAAAGAAGCCGTTGCCGAAGGAGCAGATATCATTGTGGCAACTCCTGGACGTTTGTATGATTTGGTTGTAAGCCGTGCACTTCAATTAAAGGCCATTAAAAAAGTGGTGATTGATGAGGTAGATGTAATGCTCGATCTGGGGTTCCGTTTTCAGCTTACCAATATTTTGGAACTGTTACCCAACAAGCGTCAAAACATTATGTTTTCTGCAACTATGACGGATGATGTGAATGTCTTTATCCACGATTTCTTCATTGCTCCCACAACGGTTTCAGTTGCAGTTAGTGGAACACCTTTGGAAAACATTTCGCAGTTCACCTATGCTGTTCCAAATTTTTACACAAAAGTGAATCTCCTAAAGCATTTGCTTCAGAACGAAAGCGACTTTAAGAAAGTGCTCGTTTTTGTTCCCAATAAAAAGAGCGCAGATATGGTTTTTGATATTTTGGATGAATTCTTCGGAAGTGAAGTAGCCGTAATCCATAGTAACAAAACACAGAATTATAGAATCCGTTCCATAGAGGATTTCAATGCCGAAAAAACACGCATCCTTGTAACTACAGATGTCATGGCGCGCGGTTTGGATTTGGACAGCATCAGCCACGTTATCAATTTTGACGTTCCCAATTTCCCCGAAAACTATATGCACCGCATTGGTAGAACCGGAAGGGCGGCCCAGACAGGGACCTCCATTTTGCTTTACACGGAGAAGGAGGAAGATGCAAAAGCAACCATTGAAAGTTTAATGGATCTAAAGATTCAAGAGTTGGAATTTCCCAAGGAAGTAGCCATTTCAAAACAGCTCACCTATGAGGAACAGCCCCAAATTGTTGAAATTAACAACCCTATCAATGTAGAGGAAGCTGGCCCCGCCTTTCACGAAAAGAAAGAGAAAAACCGAAAGGAAAACCAAGGTGGCTCCTACAAACGCATCATAAAACAGAAATACAAAAAACCAAAAACAAGAGGGGATAAGAATTTTGGAAAAAACAAAAGAGGGAAATAGGGGGCAGTAAACAATATACAGTAGGCAGTAAACAATATAAAGTATTCAATTTCTAACCCAAAACCCACAACCCACAACCCACAAATCCCAAACCGGCAACCTCAAGCCTGAAATTTGAAACCAGAAACCAAAAACCCTTTACTAATAATCCTCGCATTTTTCTCCATTTATGTAATTTGGGGATCAACCTATATGCTGAACAAAGTCGCGGTGGGCGAATTGGAACCTTTCTTTTTGGCTTCCATTAGATATACAACCGCAGGATTACTTATTTTTATTATTTCCTTGGCCTTGGGCAAAAGCCTTGCCATTACCCGTAAGCAGTTTATAAATGCCTACATCGTTGGTGTACTGTTCCTTTCCTTTGGCAATGGGGTAATTGTTTGGGCACTAAAATATGTTGATAGTGGTTTTGCCGCCTTGGAGATTTCCGCACAGCCTTTGGTAGTTTTATTGTTGATGCGCCTATTGCAAGGCAAACGCATCAAAACAATGTCTTTAGTGGGTGTGGGATTAGGCATCTTGGGTATTTTTCTACTCGTTGGGCAAAAACAGATTATTGCCAACGAAGATACGCTAATGGGAATGTTGATGATCTTTGGCTGTATGCTCAGTTGGGCCTACGGCAGTCTTTTTGTTGGCAAGGCAGACCTCCCTAAAAACTTCTTTGTTAACACCGGTTACCAAATGTTCACTGCTGGTATCACGCTTGCCTTTACCAGTTTGCTTTTTGGCGAAGAGTGGATCGCGCCCACCCAATGGGGCCAGCCAGTTCAACTAAGTATGGTGCTGTTGATAATCTTTGGAAGCATCGTGGCGTTTACCTCTTTTAATTACTTGCTAAAAGTTGTGTCTCCAGACAAAGTTGCCACCTCCACACTTGTAAATCCCATTATTGCACTTTTCTTGGGCTGGTATATTTTAAATGAACAGATTACCACCCAATCCATTATTGCTGCGGCTGTTCTTTTAACAGGGGTTTATTTTATAAATACTTCAAGGACTTCCATTACAGTCCCAAGGTTTTCGGGGAAAATAAAAAAGGAACAGGATTAACCCAATGTCACCCAGAATAGTCTTTTCTGAGCGATGGATTTCGAAGAATCATTCTAAGTGCAGCACGGCAATCTCATAAACTCACAACTGATAACCCAAAAAAATAAAAACTCATTACAATTCACTATCTTAAAATAATGAATCAAGCTACCTATAAGCCCTTCCCTAATTGAAAATATTTTCTAATTGGTTTAAATTGTTAAACCTTTGTTAGTGAAACTATTTCCCTAAGAAAAATTGTCCTTAATTTAAATTAGAACTTTAAGTGCTTCTATTCCTTTCTAATCACGGCTAGGTGCCCTGAATAGGAAACATCACTTCTATTAGCGCTTGAAATGGTAAGTAAAGCAGCGCCGTCTAAACTAATAGAGATGGTTATGCCATAACTGTCGGTATCCGTTTTTACATCCATGGCAACTTCATAGCTCTTTTTGCGTTTTTCAACTTGGTAATTTTCAGGGACTCCAGCAAAGGCCATCCCTTGGTCGTTATCCAGACTAGCAGCACCGTAGGCACGGCCAAAAAAAGGCAGATTGCTACTCACCATTTCAGGGCCAAAGATTACCCCGGCAGAATCTGGGTTTAGGTTTATTGGTGGCAAACTAAGGGGAAGCACCGTTTTTGCCACGAAGGCATATTCCCTACTATCGACCAAGTGGGAAATTTCGCTAGCCACCGCCGCTTTGTGTTTTGTTCTTTCTTCTTTTTTGCTTACTTCCTGTGCCATGCTTTTGGCGCCAACGAATAAAAACAGGCTTACTATTAAATAAATTAACTTTCTCATAATCATTGATTTTAATTGGTTAAACTTTTTTCAGACGGGTGTTCCCATTTTGGAGCAATACCAATCTTCTTTTATTAGCTTATAGGGCTGCCGTTAGTACTGTATAAGCTCCGTTTCTTTTAAAATGCCGAAGATTATTAACAGCAATAAAACAGTCCGAACTGCTAGCCATTCACAACAATTTTGAATTGCTTAATTACGGATAACTAAAAGTAAACTATTTTTTAAATATATAGCCTTTGCTATACATTTAAAAGTTGTCTTAATAACTTGTAAAGCAGTAGTGTAAGATGGAGTGAATGGTGAAGATTCAGTAGTGTTTTGGCTTTAAAATTATCCCTAAAACGCTTCCGCAAAACTTATATAGGTACCATGAATACCTCCTCTACCAAAGCCAAAATCAAGACGTAGGTTTATTTTATTCTTGCTATCTACCTTCACCCTCAGACCACCTCCATAGGAAGGCCAAAAACCATCCAATGACATTTTATCATAGGATGGGGCTACGCGACCCGTGCCAACCCATCCCACTACGCCAAAAATGTTCCAAACAGGCATACGGTACTCAACTTGGGTATCTACAAGTACTTTATCGCGAAGGGCACCTTCATAATAACCTCTCATTTTATTGGCCCCACCAAGGAGCGCCAAATTGTAGAAAGGAGCATCCCCGCCTAAAGCTGTTGTGGTTGCTTGCAGGGCAATAACGTGTTCTAGCCAAGGATTAAAATATGTCCGCGCATCCAGTTCAAACCGTGTGTACTGGTAGGCACTGCCCAAGGCTTTTTCATTAAATATAAATTGCGCTGAAACAAACGAACCATTATACGGATTATATCGGTTTTCACGGCTGTCAAATTCCAAAGAAAAACCCAGGCCAAAATTAGTACCACCGTTTAATCCTGTTACCTGATCTTGGACCAAAAAACTGGTGGAGTCTGCTTCCACCTTTATATAATCTGCTATATCCAGAATTCCCCCTACATACACATTTTCGTAAACACGAATCATGGGATTGGTTTTAAAGCGAATCTGTTGCGTGGAAATTTCCTCTACATCATCAATGGAAACACCATTCCCAATCCCAAAAATATATTCCGGAACTTCTCTATAGCTGAAGAAGCTAAGAATCATATACTTGTTTTCCTTTAAAATCAAATCATTAGCCACTACAATATTTACTCTTCCTTTGGAAGAAAACGAGACAAGTTCAGATATTTTGGAAGGCTTGCTGATGGTATCCTTTTTTACGGGATGGAAGGCATTGAATTTAGCCAAACCAAGAACGTTACCCGCTTCAGTGGAATAACTTACTATGGGAACCGGTATGACCTTGAAGAGTTTCTCTGCTTTTTTATTGAACTTATCAAATTTAGATAAGCTATCCTCGGGCTTTTCAGGTGCGTCTGTCTGGGCCATGATTCCGTTAAGGGAAAGCATCATTACTATGCAATAACCAACAAATGTTTTTCTTGTAATCATAAAGTAAGGCTGCACGTTAGAATATTAAAATCAATAAAAATTAAAGATAATATTGTTTTTTGATATATGTTAAAATTAATAATTCATTTTAATTAGGTACGAGTTTTCCATAATTGATAGAGGGTTGTAATGTCTTAAAAATAAAATGCTACATAATTGTCATGCAAACAAAGCAAGCTATGTTAAACCAATATAGATTTTAAATATATTTGATTGAAACCTAATGGTTTAAAATCCCTGCTTAAAAACTAGTATTGAGTTATTTTAAAAACGTCTAAATGATAATTCATGAGAAAAGCAAAAAGCAATCTTTTAAGAAAGTTACTTGACACCTTAAACAAAGAAGTTAAGGAACAGCAAGTATCAAACGATGCAGCTGTAAACATGTATAGCAGAAGAAAATTTATTGGCGAAACAACCAAAGGAGCCATTGGGGTAGGCCTAGTGCTTAGTTTACCATCCTTTATTGTTTCCTGTAAAAATGAAAAAACTACTAAAACCATACCCGCTAATCTCTTGGATGTTGCCATTCTGGGCGGTGGAATAGCAGGTTTAAATTGTGCCAATCACTTGTTGACATCTAAACTGAGCTTTAAAGTATTTGAAGGCAGTAGGAGGTTGGGAGGTAGGATATTGACCCACTACAATGACTCACTTGGTATGGGTATTTTCCCTGAATTTGGTGGGGATTTTATAGATTCCAATCACGAGGATATGATTGTACTAGCCAAGGAATTCAATCTTGAGTTTATTGACTTAATAGAAGAACAAAAAACAAAAAAACTAATTAAGGATGTTTACTATTTTGACGATAGAATAATTTCAGAAGAGGAAATTATTGAAGAGTTCAAAAAAATCACCGAGAAAATAGCAATAGATAGAGATTCACTTGGGGAAAATTACGACACTCCAGAAGCCGAAGCTCTGGATAATATGGCATTGAGTGATTATATTGAATCCTTAGACTGTGCCCAATGGTTAAAAGAGCTGTTTAATGCGGCTTTCATTGCAGAATATGGCTTGGATTGTTCTGAGCAATCTACCATAAACTTTCTGGATATGATTGATATTGACACAAGTGAAGGCTTTAAGGTTTTTGGTGAAAGTGATGAGCGTTTCAGAATACTGGGTGGAAACTCAAAAATTATTGAAGGCCTGGTTGAAAAGATAGGTGAGGGTAGGATAGAAAGTAATTGCGAGGTTATAGAAATCAATGAAACCGAAGAAGGCTATTACCAAGTAAAATTCAGTAACAATGAAGAAGTTTTAGCAAAGAAAATTGTTTGCACCATTCCGTTTACGCTATTGCGCAAAATAAGATTGAACCTTAAAAACATTTCAAAGGAAAAACAAAAGTGTATTGATGAGTTGGGCTATGGTATGAATACAAAGCTGGTTTTGGGTTACACAGGAACACCTTGGACAGAAAAACCCAATAACGCCATGGGTTATCTATTCCATAAAGACATTGTAAATGGCTGGGACAGCAGTTACAACAGAACTCCGGAGAATAGCAATGGGGCTTATGTGTGTTACTTTGGGGGTGCATACGCCCTAAATCTTGACAATGAATCTTTCAAAAATAAAATGGCACCGCCCACCCACAGCTGGAAAACGGAACTGCCACAAGAGACAGTAGCTAACTTTGTAACTGAGCTTGACAAGGTATTTGTAGGTTCAAAAGATAAGTTTTTAGACAAGCATGTATTCGTAAACTGGATAGATTATCCGTATGCAAAAGGCAGTTATTCTTGTTATAAAAAAGGGCAGTGGTCCACCATTTCAGGTTTGGAAATGGAGCCGGTAGGAAACTTTTATTTTGCGGGGGAACATTGTAGTGTAGACTTTCAGGGCTTCATGAATGGCGCTGCCGAAACGGGAAGAACCGTTGCAGAACAACTTTTACAAGTAACGATTAAAAGCGAAGCTTAGACAATCTGATAATCCAACGCAATTAACTATCTTTCGGCTTTGAGGGAATCTTTTTTATTATGTGTTTAATAGAAGTTTTAGCAAAGCAAGTATAAAATGTGGTGGCAATATGTATTAGTTTTTTTAGGGGCCTTATTGTTTGATATAGTTCCTTTTCCTTTCCCACCTGCATTTACTATAATGATGTTCTTTCAAATTATTTTTGGACTGGATGTATGGGCAGTAATTATAATAGGGGTAGTGGGCTCGGTTTTGGGCAGATATATTCTGCTTTTATACGCCCCATTAGTTGCAACTAAGTATTTAAAAGAATCGAAGAATAACGACATTCAGTTTCTGGGCAGTAAAATGAAAGAAAATAAATGGAAGGGCCAGGCGGTTGTTTTGGCATACTCTTTATTACCACTTCCCACTACACCACTTTTTTTAGGGGCAGGCATTTCTAAAATAAGCCCCATTTATATTATACCCGCATTTATTATTGGCAAGTTTACTAGTGATGCTATTGCTTTACATCTTGGCAAATACGCATCCGAAAACATTGAGAGTATAATAGAAAATACATTCTCCTGGCAATCTATTGCAAGCTTAGTATTGAGCTTGATACTTCTTTTCTGTCTTTTCTTTATAGACTGGCGCAACTTGATACAAACAAAGAAGCTGGTTATAAATTATAAAATTTGGAAGTAGAGCTGCTGTCTGAATATATTGGGTAGCTTTAAGGGTTGTTATTTTCTTTTTTATTTATTTGAAGAATCTCTTTCTCCAAATCTTCTTAAACCATTTCATATTCCCCGGCGCAACCCAAATTAAATCCAACCCCACCCATTAAAGAAACCGAAAAGGACTTAACGTTAAGTTATATTCCAATGCTTAAACCGCTTCGTTACTTCTTTGCTAATAAACATTAATTCACCATATTGCTGACCTGGGTGTAGGCAGCGCGCGTCTATTCTTAAAACTTTCTTAGTAAGCTCAAGAGTTACATTAACGGGTTCTTTTACTGTTTGGTAACCACATAGATTGAGCGAGAACATAAAGTTCTGCAAGCATTGCTAATTCTGTTGCATAATTTGAGTCATTGTGTATTGCATTTTCTGGAGCTTCTCGTGTTTTTGGATAAGTCTCTTTCGAGAAGTTCATATGGTAATATTAATTCCAAAAGGCAGCATCAAGTGAACCTATATCAGAAGCATTTTTCTGGTAAGCTGTTCGGTATTTAAAAAAAATTTGGCAAGTATATTTAAAAATTATCAAAATCTATATGTGTTTTTCAACAAGAAACTCGTTATAAGGTTCATTTATATTGATGTTTAACCGTTAAGTAACGGTATTACACTTATGTGTCATAATATATATTTATAGATTTGTTTTATTATCTTTATTAAAAATAAAACTAACCTATGAAAAAACAAGCTACGTATTTAACAATTTTTGTCAGTATCATTATGTTTAGTTGGGCAGATATCGCTCAAGCTCAGGATGTACTGCCCTTCCCACCAACGCCTTCGGCGAGCGAAGCCGGGCTTACTATGCAGACTTCCACTTATAATAAAAGAGTGGACCCGCAGCGAATTGCCAAAGATGCGCCCAACATTCTTATTGTTCTTATTGATGATGCTGGACCTGCAACACCTTCCACTTATGGGGGAGAAATCAATACTCCAAATTTAAGTAGAGTTGCTAACCTAGGGATTTCTTATAACCGTTTTCACTCTACAGCTATGTGTTCTCCTACACGTGCTTCCATACTTACAGGAAGAAACCATACGGTAGTGGGTAACGGACAGATTTCTGAATTTGCAAACGATTGGGACGGGTTTAGCGGAACAATCCCAAAGACTTCAGCCACCATTGCTGAGGTATTAAAAGCTTATGGTTACAACACAAGTGCCTTTGGAAAATGGCACAATTCCCCTGCTGAGCAAACAACATCAAAAGGACCATTTGATTATTGGCCCACCGGTTATGGCTTTGAATATTTCTATGGTTTCTTAGCTGGCGAAGCATCTCAATATGAGCCTCATATGGTTCGTAATACAACGGTGGTAGAACACCCGGAAATCACACAAGGTCACGACTATTATCACCTAACAGAGGATATTACAGAAGATGCAATAAAATGGCTGAGAGAGCAACAGGCTTTCTCTCCTGATAAACCTTTCTTAATGTATTGGGCGCCAGGTGCTGTACATGGACCACACCACGTGGCCAAAGAATGGGCAGATAAATACAAAGGTAAATTTGATGATGGTTGGGACGAATATAGAAAGAGAGCTTTTAAAAGACAAAAAGAATTAGGTTGGATTCCTCAAGATGCGCAGTTGACCGCCCGAGACGCAACTATGCCTGGCTGGGACGAAATTCCTGAGTCTGAACGAGCTTTCCAGAGCAGGTTAATGGAAGTTTATGCAGGATTTAGTGAGCATACAGACCATAATGTAGGTTTGCTTATTAATGAAATAGAAAAACAAGGTAAGCTTGATAATACCCTGATTTTCTATATATGGGGTGATAATGGTTCATCTGCTGAAGGACAAAACGGAACTATTAGTGAATTGCTTGCTCAAAATAGTATTCCAACAACAATACAACAACATATTGATGCTTTAAATGAGCTTGGGGGTCTGGATGTATTGGGGTCGCCTAAAACAGATAATATGTATAATGCGGGTTGGGCATGGGCTGGATCCACGCCATACAGGTCTACTAAATTGGTAGCAGCTCACTTTGGAGGTACACGACAGCCAATGGCTGTTTCATGGCCTAAAAAGATTAAGCACGATAATACACCACGGTCACAATTTCACCACGTAATTGATATAGCGCCAACTATTTATGAAGTTGTAAATATTGAAGAGCCTAAAATTGTCAATGGTTTTACACAAACTCCAATAGATGGGGTTAGTATGGATTACACCTTTGCAAATCCCAAAGCGGAAGGCACCCGAAAAATACAATTTTTTGATATTATGGGAAGCCGTGGCCTCTATTATGACGGATGGTTTGCTTCAGCTTTCGGCTTAAGAAATCCTTGGGTTCCTGGCCTTCCAGCCGGAGCTGCAACTTGGAATCCTGAAGACGATACATGGGAACTTTATAATATTGATGAAGATTGGAGTCAGGCAAACGACTTAGCAAAAAAGAATCCTGAGAAACTAGCAGAAATGAAAAATATGTTCTTGGTAGAATCTGCTAAAAACAAAAACCTTCCTATTGGAGGAGGCTTGTGGTCAATTATTTACCACCCTGAAGATGCACCGGCTACTCCTTATACAGATTGGACATTTGAAGGTAGAGTAGAGCGCATGCCTGAATTTACTGCACCAAAACTAGGAAAGTTTGACAATGATGTGAGCATGGAAATAACTGTTCCAGAAAATGCCAACGGAGTTTTATATGCACTTGGTGGTTTTTCTGGCGGACTTTCCTGCTATATTCAAGATGGTTATTTGTGTTATGAGTATAATCTGTTTGAAATCGACAGAACACAAATCAAGTCTAAAACAAAGTTACCAACTGGAAAAGTTACTATAGATGTAGTTTCTAGGTTAACTTCTCCTAAACGAGGTTCGGCATTGGATGTAACTATGAAAGTTAATGGACAAGAGGTGGCAAAAGGTCAAGTGCCAATTACTGCCGCAGTTGCGTTTACTGCCAATGACTGCCTTGATTTTGGAAGCGATTTGGGTTCACCTGTATCTATAGATTATTACGATAAAGCGCCCTTTGAGTTTAATGGCACTATGGGTACTTCAAAGATTTGGTATCCTAAAAAATAGAATTCATTTTTAAAGAAGAATATTTAATAATTAAATGTATGAGAGAAATCATTTTTTGAATTAATAAATTAAAATGATTTCTCTCATTTCTTTTTAACCTAACCTAAGCTTATGAAAAAAACTACTTTATTTTTAATTGCCTGTATGCTATTTGGTACAGCTATGTTTTCCCAAGAACAAGAACCCGCAGAAGTTCCTGAACTGCCTGCAGGATGGTGGCAAATTCCCAAAACACCTGTTATTTTTACTTTTGGGGGTTATGTAAAGACTGATATTATACATGATTTTGATCCTATTGATTCTCCAGATTACTTTGATGTATCTAAAATCCCCACAGATGGGAGTGAAGGAGAAACTACACATTTTAATGTGAAGGAAACACGCTTAAAACTTGATGTAAAATATCCAGAAAAAGGCTTTAGGGCATACATTGAAGGAGATTTTTATGGCTCTGGAGGCTCACTTAGAATCAGACATGCCTATGTAGAATACAAAGGTTTGTTAGCAGGTCAAACTTGGTCAAATTTCATGGATGAAAGCATAATTCCCCCTACATTGGATTTTGAAAAACCCGCTGCCTATGCCTTTGCAAGACACGGCATGCTACGTTATAAGCATTCAATTTCAGATGATATGTACTTTGCTGTTGCTTTAGAAGAGTCTAAAGCTGCTGGCCAAGCACCTGCAGAAGATGGAGCGTTTGAAAATCCACTTCCAGACGTAACAGGAAGATTTAGAGTTACTAAAAACTGGGGGCATATTCAGCTTTCAGGATTTTTAGCATCCATAAGATATAGGTACGATGCTGGAGGTAAAGATGATATTACACTATATGGAGGTAATTTGTCTGGGCAATTTAACTTTTTGAAAAAGGACAAAATTATTTACCAAGTAGTCTATGGCCCAGGAATTGGCAGATATCGTGGTGGTGAATCTGTGGCTTTGGACCAAAATGGCAATTTAGAGACACTGACTGATTTGGGGCTTACCCTTGGTGTAGAGCACTATTGGACTGATAAATTATCAACATTGTTAGTTTATAATTACGGTAAAGTGGACAATACGGTAGGACAGCCAGGCTCTGCTTTGGAATCTACAAACTACTTCGCGGCCAACTTAATCTACAATTTTATGAAGGGCACCTTTATAGGAGTTGAATACTTAAGAGGTAATAGAGAAGATTTTAATGGAGCTGATGGAACTGCCAACCGTTTACAGATGAGTGTTCGTTATAGCTTTAATATGTAATAAAATAAATAACTATATAATAATCAATTAAAAACATTAAAAATTATGAAAAAACTTGGACTATTAGCCGTTCTTTTCTCAATGCTATTTGTAGTATCATGTAAAGACGAAAAGAAAACTGAAGATACTGAAGGAATGGAAACCGAAGTAGTGGTAGAAGAGAAAAAAGAAGAGCCAAAACATTGGAGTTATGATGGTGAAACAAGCCCAGAACATTGGGCTGAAATTGAAAAGGAATCATCTTGTGGAGGCAATCACCAATCCCCAATAGATATTGTAACAGCTGATGCAATTTCCCAAGCATCAGGATTGAAAGCTTCAGATATTATTTACGATGCAGCTACCATGATACATGATGTTACAAATAATGGACATTCAGTACAGTATAATTTTGATGACAAGGATAATTATGTAAATTTTGGCGAGAAGCGTTATGACTTGGCACAGTTCCATTTTCATGCCGCATCTGAGCATTCCGTAAATGGAGTGCATTATCCATTGGTAATACACATGGTACATGTAAGTGCTGATAAGCAATATGTTGTCTTTGCAGTTATGATTACTGAAGGCAAAGAGAGCAAGGCTTTTGATTTCTTAGAATCTTATCTGCCTGTTCAGCCAGGTGAAACAAAAGCTATTGGCCAAGCACATAGTTTTTCAAAATATATAGCAAATGATTTTGAACATTATTATTACAAAGGGTCTTTAACAACACCTCCTTGTACAGAAGCGGTTGACTGGTTTATCTTTAAGAAACCAATGGAAATTTCTGCAGCGCAAGTAAAGGCAATTGCCGATTTGATGCCAAGAAATAACTACAGGCCAACACAACCCTTAAATGATAGAAAGGTTTATTTAAGCAAATAAAATATAAGAAACTGTAATACTTTTATAAGTACTACTTAGTTAATTGCCAACGTTTACGATATCGTAAACGTTGGCAATTTTAAGTTTAATTAAAGATCAATAATTAAAAATCATCAGTTTTCAGCACCTCTTAATTTTTACACCATTAACTAATTGTTTAAAGAAATAAAAAAAACAATTAACAGATTTACTTTAAGCTTTAGAATTAATAAGAACAGTTTTCTCTATATATTTGTTTCGAGAAAGTTAATTTTATTAAAATGCTTTCATAATAAATAAATTTTAAAATACTGATTTATAGATATAATTATTATTCCTAACTTCTTCATATTTTGATAAGCCCAAAATATTATTGTGGTAAAGACAAAGTCAAGAATTGAAAATTGAATAGTGTATTTCTTCAAATCTTTGGTATAAATACTAATTAACCTATTATTTTAGATTTGTAAACTAAGTTTCAATGACATCCATTCCAAAGGAAAATATTAAATTGTCAGAATACACCGAGAATGAAATTTTAGCTGAATTAGAACATATACTCTCAAGTGATTTGTTCTCCCGCTCTTCAGTTCTATCCAATTTTCTGAAATTCATTGTAGAAGAAACTCTGAAAGGCAACACCGATGAATTAAAGGAATATACCATTGCGGTGGGTGCATTGGGAAAATCTGATGATTTCAATCCACAAATAGATGCTATTGTTAGGATTCACGCTGGCAGATTAAGAAGATTATTAAACGAGTATTATTTGGGTCCCGGAATCAAGGATGCATTAAAGATCGAGGTAGTAAAAGGTACCTATGTGCCTATGTTTCGGGTACAATTAATCAATCAACCAAATAATACTAAACCAGAGCCAGTGGTAAAGGTAGATACAAATGCCAGTAACAAGCCAGTGGTATATTCACGCTCTAAACTAACTCTTGCCATACTTCCTTTTCGCAATTTATGTCCAGATGATGAATACCAGTTTTTTGTAGATGGCTTTGGAGAAGAGCTTACTCGCATCTTTAGCACTTTTCATGATATAGCAGTAGTTGCTCATTACTCTACACTTAGGTATGCCAAAAACTATGAAGACATACGTGTAATAGGTTCAAACTTGGGGGTTCACTATTTAATAAATGGTTCCGTAAAGCGATCCTCTAAAGAAATTATTGTAAATGTTGGATTGCTCGAAACCATGAATGGTATGCAAATCTGGACAAAAACCTATACGCATAATCTGAAAAAAGATCAAATTATAGATATACAAGATCAGATTAATAATGATGTTTTTGCTATACTATCAGGGGAATATGGATTCATAGTTAGAGATACAATACGTATTGTTGATAACGAGATGAAGCAAGATTTACAATCGTTTGATGCCATATTATGGAACTATCGTACCCAAGTAACACATTCCGTAGAGGATTATATGAAAAGCCGAAAAGCTTTAGAAAAGGCTTTACAGAATGATCCTAATAATGTAATGTGTTTGGTGGTATTGGGAGATACTTATCTTTTCTCCTATTCACTCGGATATACAGATTTAGAAGACCCTGTAAATGAAGCGTATAAACTTATAAGCAAAGCATTGCGTATAGCGCCTCTTTCACAATATGCACACCTCATTCACGGTTGGGCAAACATTTACTTGGGTAAGAAAAAAGAAGCTATCGAAGCATTCGAGTATACGTTGCAACTCGGCCCTACTTCTTCTTCTGATAAGGGAGGACTTGGTTTCGGGTTTGCTTGTGTAGGGGAGTATAGCCGCAGCCTCACTTTATTGCAGGAGGCAATAGACCTAAATCCATATTGTCCGTGGTGGTATTATATGGGTTTTTTCTTTGATTACTATCAAAAAGGGAATTTCAAGGAGGCCTTAAAGTATGCCCAAAAGATTGATGTTTCTGAAGATGTATTCCTACAGCCTTTGCTTAGAGCTGCTGTTATGGGAAAGTTAGGATTGCATTTGGAGGCTCAAGCCGATGTTAAAACTTTAAACGAAAAATTTCCAGAGATTGTAGCTAACCTTAACAGCTACCTCAGAACATTTTTACTCGACCAATCTTTGGTGGATGAAATAATAAATGGGGCAAAGAAGGTAGGCCTTAATTAGTAAAATTCTTTTCATAGCGATTACACGATAACATATTTCCTCAAACCTTATTTTAAAAGGTTATATCACTCTATGTAACCTTCCTATTTAACCGTTAAGTAACCGTGTAACACTTACAATTAAGTATAGGGTGTTATACATTTACATTAGTAATCAATTTAGGTTAGTGCCAATGCATAAAGAAATCATTCCTATTATTCAAATATTCCCTGATTTTGAAGAGAAGATTGTTTTTCTCTATCAAACAGATGAGAACTTCCGTGATCTATGTTCAGATTATATGCTATGTACGTCCATGGTAATAGATGAGGAGATTGGTGAATTTAAAGAATTGCAGGGTAGTCTTGAAGAAGAAATCTTAAAAATGATTAGCAGATAAAATACCCCAATTAAAAAAACACTATTTTTAATAGATTGAAACTTAAACATGAACCAAATTCAGATTTTGAAAAAACTATTACTTTTCTAAACCCAAGAAACATGAAAAATAAATATTTAAGAATTATTGCATTAACTCTTATTGGTGGTTTTACACTGATGACTAGTTGTACACAAACTGAGAAGAAAACTTCTGAAGCCACACCAGATCTTGAAGCAATTGCGGAGCGTGCCTACCTTTATGGCCTGCAACAGGCTATTTATTACGGCCAGCGCTGGACCTATACTCAGAACGATGCCAAGGACAATATCGTTTATTCGGGTTTGAACCAATTTGCTTGGGTGCGTAAACAAATTACTCCAGACTATCCAGTGGTTACCCCAAATGCAACAACACTTTATGGTGCTGGCTTTATGGATCTTCGCGAAGGTCCGGTTGTTGTAGAAGTGCCAGAAATTACAGATCGCTATTTCAGTTTCCAGGTGCAGGATCAATACGGTATCTTCCGATTGATAGTCGGATCGCCTTTTAACGGCACAAAAGCACGTAAATACATTTTGGTACCACCAGATTTTACTGGCAATATTCCAGCAGATTTCCCGACCACCGATATCATCCACTGGCCATTCAAGACCGCTTTCGGTCTTGCAAGGATGGCTCTTATGACTTCAACCGATACTGAAATCAAGAAAATTAACAGTTACCAAGACCAGTTGACCATGACGCCTTTGAAAGATTGGTTAGCTAATGGGCATAAGGGTATTCCACAGGCTGATAGACAAATAGTAAAAGGCGATTTCCCCATCCCTGATGGTTTGCCTGAATATCAATTTGGACAGGTTGACAAACAAACAGCCGAACAATATTATACCCTACTCCATGTCATTCTAAACGACCCAACCATGCCACTCATTGAAGATTCTAAGATGGAGGCCGAAATGGTAGATCAGCTTAAGGAGTTCAATATTGGAAAGGGTCTTTCTTTTGAATGGGACAAGTTGAATCCAGAGCAGCAAACAGCATTGGAGAACGGATTTAAGGCTGGATTTGACAATGTTCGTAAGACACTAAAAACAAATATGATCAATATGAATGGTTGGGGAGTTGTCCGCAATGATGGTGGCTTTGAAACTAAATGGATGGACCGTGCAATCATTGCCGATGCAGCTTGGGGTGCACCAGACAAGAACGTTTCACATGGTGGTGCATTTTTGTTTACCGATGCCGATGGGAAGCCATTCAGTGGAAAAAACAAATATACCTTGACCTTTGATATGAACGATTTGCCACCAGTAACGCAGTTCTGGTCCATACCGATCTATGATGCCAATGGTTATTTCGTTGCCAACGAAATCAATAGATATACTGTTAATAGCTTTATGTTAGCTGCTGGTGACATAGTTCCTAAAGATGGCAAACTGGTAATTTATATCCAGAACGAAAAGCCTGCTGATCCAGAAAAAGCCAAGAATTGGCTACCAGCACCTGCAGAAGGATTCCGTTTCACATCGCGTTTCTATGGACCTTATGCGCCACTTACAAATGGTACTTATAACATGCCAAAGGTATTTAAGGTTAATTAATTCAGAATAACAGGTATAATTCCAAAAATAATGAGAAGAGAAACATTAAATAACCTTGCTGCAGTAATTAGTTGTGTATTCGCATTTACGGCAGCTTACTCACAGGTTGAAAAGAAATCGGCCGTGCCATTGAGCTCAATTGGTATGCCAGATAAGATTGAAACTACTGTTGGTAAATTGGAGTTTTTCGATGGAGTGCCCACAGACGCCACAATTAATACGCTATATGACAACTTAGATCGCATGAGGGCTGTGCAGGTATTTTTGGATAATCAAGGCGCTGGATCTCTGAATGCTATGCGTAAAGGTAATGCCAGCATTGGTGCCAATAGTTCGAACAAGGTATCAATTACGGAACAGTTGCTTAAATCTGAATCGCTATACCTTACAGGGAATACTTCCACATTGTATGCACTTACGTATTTGGATCTGAAAACTGAAGGTCCTTTGGTGGTTGAATTACCACCTGGTATGTTAGGTTTTATTGATGATGCATGGTTCAGATTTGTTGCAAATATGGGAGCAATAGGGCCAGACAAGGGTAAAGGAGGCAAATATCTATTTTTACCACCAGGATTTGAAGGGAAAGTTCCTGAAGGCTATTTTGTTATTAAGTTAAACACCTACAACAATCTCATGTTCCTACGTGGATCAGTTAAGAATGGATTGGCCCCGGCTGTTGCAAATATCAAAAACAATCTTAAAATTTATCCGTTATCACAAGTTGCAAATCCAGCCGCAACTGAGTTTGTTAATTTTTCAGGTACAGAATACAGTACACTTGTAAACAATGATGTGAGTTTCTATGAGGATCTTAACACACTTGTGCAAGTGGAACCTATTGAGGCAATCGATTCAGAAGCCAGAGGTTTGTTGGCATCCATTGGTATTGTAAAAGGGAAGCCTTTTGCACCAGATGCCAGAATGACGAAAATACTTAATGAGGCAGCAATCCTTGGAGCTGCCACTGCACGAGCCATTACGTACCAGCCACGCATAGACGGTGTGTTTATTTATCCTGAAACCAATAGTGCTTGGACGACAGCCTATGCAAACAAAAACACTTCATTCATTGAGAATGGAGCTGCAGGCCTGGATGCCCGTGTGTTATTTTACTACAACGCAACTGGTGTAACGCCAGCCATGGCAACTACGCAAGCAGGAGCTGGTTCCGATTATGCATTGGCGTATCTGGATGCTAATAAAAAAGCTTTTGATGGCTCCAAGACCTACAAACTTCATGTTCCTGCAAATGTTCCTGTCAATGATTTTTGGGCAGCAACCCTGTACGATACCCAAACACGTTCGTTGTTGCAGACAAGCCAAACGTTTCCGACCGTGGGAAGCCAAGATAAGGATATAAAGAAAAATGCTGATGGTTCTTATGATCTTTACTTTGCGCCACAGGCACCCAAAGGCAAAGAGGGCAATTGGTTGCAGACTTTACCGGGCAAAAGTTGGTTTGTCATTCTTAGGCTTTATGGTCCACTTGAACCATGGATAAACAAGACATGGAGACCAAGTGAAATTGAATTGGTAAAATTATAATATAAATAATAAATAAATATGAAACATACTATTAAGCTGCCCTTAGCCTTTTCAGTTTTATTCTTTATAGCGGTCGTAGGTCTGCATGCACAGGAACTACCAAGTACGGATGATGAAAGTAATGGCTGGAATTTTATTATAGAGCCCTATATGATGCTGCCTAACATGAGTGGCGAAACGGGAATAGGTGAACTTCTTCCACCAGTTGAAGTGGATGCCAGTGTAAGCGATATTTTTGGAAACCTAAAAATGGGAGCCATGCTCTACATGGAAGCCACCAACGATACCTGGGCAATAAGTTCAGACGTGTTGTATATGAAGCTGGGCCAGGATATTGAAACCGGAAAGTTTTTTACCGGTGGCGATGTAACCATGCAACAAGTGGCTTGGGAAATGGCTGGATTGAGAAGAGTAATGCCTTGGCTGGATGCTGGGGTTGCTTTAAGGTTGGTGAGCTTGGATATGGAAATTAACACCCAAACTTTACTCACTGAACGAAATGCCTCCACAAATGAAACTTGGGTAGATCCCGTGATTGTGGCTAGAACTCAAGGTCTTGTTAACGATAAATGGATTTACAAAGTCCGTGGTGATTTTGGAGGCTTCGGGATAGGTTCAGATTTTACATGGCAAATGCAGGCTGATTTTGGCTATAAATTTTCTAAGCTTTTTTACACCACCTTAGGTTATCGTGTTATTGGCATTGATTACGACAATGGAAGTGGTTCTGATCGTTTTCTTTATGATGTTGATACCTATGGCGCTGTAGTGCGTTTAGGCTTCAACTTATAGTATATTCATCCAAAATTGGATGCTTAGTGAAGTTTTAGAAATTACATTACGCTATGCAAAACTTTTATATATTTAATAAGAATAATTAATATAAAAATAAAAAGTATGAAGACAAGAAACTTATCCTTAACCATTCTATTGGTTCTATTGTGTTTTTCTGGCTTGAAAGCACAGGAGATCCTTAACCGGGAAATATTGCCAATAGTCCCTCCCGAGCCAAAGACCTATTCAGAATTAGATGTTCGGAACACAAAACCCCCGAAACCATTTAATGTAACTCCACCGGCAGGAGCCCCCAACGTAGTCATAGTGTTGATTGATGATCTTGGTTTTGGAGCTACCTCCACTTACGGAGGGCCTATCAAAACTCCAACTATGGACAGGCTTGCTGGTAATGGGCTAATGTATAATAACTTTCATACAACTGCGCTGTGCTCGCCCACAAGGATGGCCATCAAAACGGGTAGAAATCACCATACCGCAAACACCGGATCTATTATGGAGACAGCTACAGCATATCCCGGAAATACTGGATCGCTTCCAAATAGTGTAGCTCCCTTGGCCGAAATGCTCAGGTTGAATGGCTACAGCACAGGAGCATTTGGTAAGTGGCACGAAACTGCAGCTTGGGAAACTTCTGTTTCAGGACCTTTTGACCGCTGGCCAACACACCAAGGGTTTGATAAATTTTACGGTTTCATTGGCGGAGAAACTGACCAATGGGCACCGCTAATCTACGATGGGCTTAAAAAAGTGAATCCTCCAAAAATGGAGAATTATCACTTTACCACAGACATGACAAATCAAGCCATCAACTGGGTAAAAGCCCAACAATCGATGACGCCAGACAAACCTTTCTTTGTGTATTTTGCTACAGGGGCAGTACACGCACCTCACCATGTATCCAAGGAATGGTCTGATAAATACAAAGGACAGTTTGATAAAGGATGGGATGTAACTCGGGAAGAGACCGTGAAAAAAATGAAGGGAATGGGAATCATTCCCCAAAATACCAATCTCCCTCCAAAACCAAAAGATATTAAAGATTGGGATAAGTTAACTGATAATGAAAGAAAACTGTTTGCACGCCAAGCAGAGGTATTTGCCGGATTTATGGAAATGACCGATTATGAAGTTGGTCGATTGATGGATGCAATTTCAGAAATTGGAGAAATGGACAATACCTTATTCATTTTTGTAGCTGGTGATAACGGTACCAGTGCAGAAGGAGGCATGGTAGGTATGTACAATGAAATGACCTATTTTAATGGTGTAGAAGAAAAAGTGGAAGATTTACTTCCGTTGATGGATGAATGGGGCGGACCAGCAACATTTCCACATATGGCAGCAGGTTGGGCTGTTGCATTTGATGCGCCTTTTAAGTGGACCAAGCAGGTTGCTTCAGATTTTGGAGGAACCCGTAACGGGATGATTGTTCATTATCCAGATGGTATTAAAGATAAAAAGGGATTACGCACCCAGTTCACACATGTAATAGATGTTACCCCTACAATTTTAGAATTAGCAGGACTCCCTGAACCAAAAGTTGTAAATGGGGTACCACAAACACCAATTGAAGGGACCAGCTTTGCATATTCTTTAAATGATCCAAATGCGGCTGAAAGACATACCATACAGTATTTTGAAATGTTTGGAAATCGCGCCCTTTATAACAATGGTTGGTTTGCACGAACAATCCATAGAGCACCATGGCAGATGGTAAACTTACCGAATTTAAAGGATGATGTATGGGAACTTTACAATGCGAGAGAAGATTTTAGCCTTACCAATAACCTGGCAGCTAAGTACCCTGAGAAAGTGAAAGAAATGGAGAGTTTATTTATGTATGAGGCTCAAAAATATCATGTTTTACCAATTGATGACAGAACAATTATGAGAACCAATGCCGAACTTGCTGGTCGTCCTGATCTTTTAGGAGGTAGAAAATCACTCAAGTTATATGAGGGTATGGAAGGTATGATGGAGAATACGTTTATCAATATCAAGAACAAGTCATTTTCAGTTACAGCAGATATAATTGTACCAAATGGTGGAGCCAATGGTGTAATTCTTGCACAAGGAGGCCGTTTTGGCGGGTGGGCTATGTACATGAAGGATGGTAAACCTGAATTCACCTATAATTTCCTTGGCTTGGACCGCTATGTTATTACTGGCAGCAACAAACTTGCTGAAGGAGCAACAACCGTTAAAGTTGATTTTGCATATGACGGTGATGGTTTGGGTAAAGGAGGAATGGCTACAATTTATGTAGATGGAAAAGAAGTTGGAAAAGGAAGGGTTGAAAAAACACAACCCAACATATTTTCGGCAGATGAAACCGCCGATGTAGGCCTCGATAACCAAACCCCTGTTGCGCTAGGTATAGGTTATGGCCCAGCAGAGACCACCTTTACAGGTAAGATTAAGGAAGTAGTTGTTGATTTAAAATAACTGTTTCCAAACAATAATATATGGTGCTTTTAAGTACCATATATTATTGTTAAATATCAACCGAATTTATACAAAGCGTTAATAATTAACGGCAATTTAAATAAGTCAATCACTATGAAAAAAATTACCCTTTTATTTACCTCCTTATTAATTGCCTCGGTTACTTTCGCTCAAGATGAACCACAATCAGATGCTGCTGCTGCTGATGCGTTGGCAAAGCAACTTCAAAACCCAATAGCTAGCCTCATCAGTGTTCCTATTCAAGGGAATTTCGATTTTGGATTTGACCCTGCCAATGGCAATCGTGTTTTAGTGAATATCCAACCAGTCATTCCGTTGAGTATTAGTGAAGATTGGAATTTAATAACAAGGGTTATTTTGCCCGTAGTTTCCCAAACTGATTTGTATGGCCCAAGCGGCAATCAATTTGGACTTGGTGATATTACTGCGAGCGCTTTCTTTTCACCCAAGGCACCAACTAAAGGAGGGCTAATTTGGGGAGTAGGCCCCGTTCTTTCAATACCAACAGCTACTGATCAATTATTAGGGTCTGAAAAGTTTGGGGTTGGACCAACTGCAATTGCCTTAACACAAATAGGAAAATTAACAATGGGAGTTTTGGTAAACCAAGTATGGTCTATAGCAGGCAGTGAATCTAGGGCAGATATAAATAACACCTTTATTCAACCATTTTTAGCAAAAAACTTTAAAGGAGGCTATGCTTTAAGCCTTAATACAGAATTGAGCCAAAACTGGGAGGCAGATGCTACAACAGGTACTATTAACCTCACAGGTTCAAAAGTAGTTAAATTAGGAAAACAATTAGCTCAAGTTGCTGTTGGCCCACGAGTTCCTTATGGGAATGGAAATAATTCAGAATGGGGGTTTAGAGCACAGTTTACCTTGTTGTTTCCCTCAGCTTCAAAATAGTATAAAAATTATACCATAATTATAAGAATTAACTTATGGAAAAACCTAATCCCATTCTTCTAACAGCTTTGCTCGCATTGTTTCTGGCAATTTCCTGCAATGAAAAGAAAGATAAAAATGATGCGGAAGGGACCGCACAAATGTCCTTGGACTCCATAACCGAAATTACCAAAGAAGCCTATATCTATGGGTATCCTATGGTGGATAACTACCGAATTCAGTATGAATATTATCAAGATAGTACGAATGCAGAATTTAAAGCACCGTGGAATCAACTTGGGAATATAGCTCGGGTTTTTACGCCTAAAGATATTGCAGTACAGACACCAAATTCTGACACACCTTATTCTTGGGCTGGTTTAGATTTAAGGGCGGAACCAATTGTGTTAACGGTGCCTCTCATTGAAGCCAGTCGCTATTATAGTATTCAGTTTATTGATGCCTATACTTTTAACTTTGCATATATAGGTTCTCGTACCACGGGAAATAAAGCGAATAGTTTTCTTATTGCTGGGCCTAACTGGAATGGCGAAGTTCCCCCAGGTATAAGCAAGGTAATTAAATCTGAAACCGAATTGATCACCGCAATTTACCGTACACAGTTATTCAATACAAAAGATCTTAACAATGTCAAGAAAATACAGGATGGCTATAAAGTACAGCCTTTATCATCTTTTTTAAATACAGAACCTCCAGCAGGAGTGAATAAGATTGACTTTATAAAACCCTTAACGCCAGAAGAACAAAAATCCTCCTTAGATTTTTTCAAAATTATGAATTTTGCAATGCAATATACGCCTGCAAATTCAAAAGAAACGGAATTAATGTCGCGTTTTGCAAAAGTTGGGATCGAAGCTGGAAAAGAATTTAATGTTCAAAAACTATCTCCCGAAGTGAAAACAGCCATGGAAAAAGGGATGCAGGAAGCTTGGACAGTTGATTTTGCTACTATTAAAAGTAAAATTGATAAAGGTGAAGTTACTTCGGGAGATCTATTTGGTACTAGAGACTTTTTGAAGAATAACTACTTGAAAAGAATGACGGCAGCGGTTCTTGGCATTTACGGAAATTCCAAAGAAGAAGCTATGTATCCTTTTTACGGCGTAGATTCTGGCGGTAATGCATTGGATGGCACTATAAATAAATACACCATGCATTTTACTGAAGGAGAATTACCTCCGGTCAATGCATTTTGGTCATTGACCATGTACAAAATGCCACAAAGTTTATTGGTGGATAATCCCATCAATCGGTACTTATTGAACTCGACAATGATTCCGGATTTTGTAAGAGATAAGGATGGTGGCGTCACCCTTTATATTCAAAATGAATCGCCAGGAAAAACTTTAGAAGCTAACTGGTTACCAGCACCCAAAGGACCATTTGTCACCGTTATGAGATTGTATTGGCCAAAAGAAGCTGCCTTGGATGGCACTTGGAAAAATCCACCATTGGAGTTGGTAAAAGATTAATCATCATGAATTATAAACTGCTTAAAATCAATATTATGACACAAAAGATATTTAAATTCTCAAAAGCAATCCTTCTTTCAACATTGCTTTTAAGTGGTTTTGGAATTCAGGCACAAGTGCAAACAACGGGGACGGCAGGTTCAGCCGATGCTACCACGACCATTAGCGGGAAAGAAATTCCAGCACCACAAGCAGTGGACAACGGTAAAATTGGGAAAACTGTTGCCGAATCAAAAACATGGTGGCCACCACGCGTAGTGCCTAAAAAAGGGGCGCCAAACGTATTGTTAATAATGACTGATGACGCAGGCTATGGTGTAAGCGGCACTTTTGGAGGAGTAATTCCCACACCAGCTTTAGACCGTATTGCGAACAACGGATTGCGATACACGCAGTTCAACTCTACCTCACTTTGTTCACCTACGCGCGCTGCCCTGCTTACAGGTAGAAACCACCACTCAGTAGGCTTCGGAGTAATTACCGAACTTTCTACAGGATATCCAGGTTACAACTCAATAATAGGGACAGACAACGGAACTATTGGGCAGATCTTAAAAGGAAATGGATACGCCACTTCCTGGTTTGGTAAAAATCACAACACGCCTTCCTTCGCTTATAGTGTAGCGGGGCCTTATGATCAATGGCCATCAGGGATGGGTTTTGATTATTTCTACGGCTTCCAAGGTGGCGAAACAGATCAATACACGCCTTATCTTTTTCAAGACCATACACAAATTTTCCCTTGGTTAGATAAACCTGATTACAACCTATCTACAGATTTGGCCGATGAGGCAATTGGTAGAATGAAAGCGCTGCAAGTAGCAGATCCAGACCAACCCTTCTTTATTTATTATGCACCAGGAGGAACACACTCGCCACATCAACCCCCAAAAGAATGGATTGCAAAATTCAAAGGAAAATTTGATATGGGTTGGAACGTGATGAGAGAACAGATTTTTGCGAATCAAAAACGTTTGGGTGTAATTCCTGCGAATACACAACTAACCGCTTGGCCGGATGAGCTTCCGCAATGGGAATCACTTTCTGCAGATGAGAAAAAATTGTTTGCACGGCAAGCAGAAGTATTCGCAGCTTTTGCCGCGTATACTGATTATGAAATTGGACGTGTAATTCAACAAGTTGAAGATATGGGGGAGTTAGAGAACACCTTAATTGTTTACATCCATGGGGATAATGGAACCAGTCCTGAAGGTACACTTTTAGGAACTCCTAACCAATATGCATCTTTCAACGGTATTCTTGAAATACCAGTAGCAGATCAATTGAAGTTATACGATGTTTGGGGATCACGTGAAACCTATCCACATATGGCAGTAGGATGGGCTTGGGCTTTTGATACGCCTTTTAAATATACCAAGCAAGTGGCTTCCCACTTTGGAGGAACACGTCAAGGTTTGGCTATTTCTTGGCCAGGTCATATTGAAGACGTTGGAGGAATCCGCACACAGTTTCACCACATGATCGATATCATGCCAACTATTATGGAGGCTGCAGGTATTGCGCAACCTGAAGAAATTGATGGTATCGCACAGAAGCCAATCCAAGGTACAAGTATGGTATATACTTTTAAAAAGGAAAATGCAAAAGCAACATCAACACATAAAGTTCAATATTTCGAGATGATTGCCAATCGTGGTATTTATAGCGATGGCTGGTATGCCAATACAGTACCACCACACGGACCATGGATATTAAATGCATCATTTCCTCCGATTGACGAATACGAATGGGAATTGTACAATTTAAAAGAAGATTACTCCCAAAACAATAATATAGCTGCGCAAAACCCAGAGAAACTAAAAGAAATGCAGGCACTTTTTGACCAAGAGGCCAAAAAGAACAATGTATATCCTTTAGACAATCGTCAATTTGCACGTTCCATGGAGCCAAGACCGAGCACAACAGTAGGTAAAACTGAGTTTGTTTATAAAGGTGTAAACCCTGGAATTTCAGATGCCAATGCAGCAAATATTCTAGGTAGATCTTACACTATGACGGCTGAAGTAACCGTACCAAAAGGTGGTGGTAATGGAATGATTGTTACTGCTGGTGGCCGTTTTGGCGGATGGGGATTTTACATTCTAGATGGTATCCCTGTTTTTGGTTACAATATGTTGGGGCTTGCGCAATACCGTTGTGCTGGAAAAGCACCGCTAACCGCAGGAAAACACACTATTGTATATGATTATGTATATGATGGTCCTGGGGTTGCAAAAGGTGGAACTGGAACTATGAAGGTTGATGGTGTAGTGGTAGATATGCACAAACAACCTAATTCCATCGCGTTCATTCAGGTAATGGATGAAACATTTGATGTAGGAACAGATACACGTACCGAAATAAATGCCAAAGATTATATGTTGCCATTTGATTTTAATGGAACGATAGATAACTTAACTATAAAACTTGGACCAACAGAATTTACTGCCGTCGAAAAGAAGCAGATAAATGATGCTCATAACAAAGCAAACGATTAATTGAATCCTTAACAGTTTGCAATTTGTAAAAAAATAAAACAGCTGGCACAACTTCCAAATGATCCATTTGTCAGAAAGTATATTGGACGGAACTTGTAAAAAACCCGTCCTTAAAGTTTATAAAACCATAGAATTAAGCGGAAAACAAACCGTATGAAAGATTAAAACAAAATTTAAAAAGTAACCTATAACTAAATATTTTTAAACCATTAAACCATTAAACCATTAAACCGTTAAACCATAAATCATGAAAAATAAATTTTTAAGTTTTTTAAGTGTACTGTTAATCTCAGTACTTTTTAGCCAAACCACAAACGCTCAGACCAACAAAGAAGAGGGAGATTTAATCCAGTCAATTTTTGGTATGGAAAAAAAGGCGATTGTAGCAGACTTTACAGGAGTGGACAGTGCAGATCCTTTTTGGACGCTGTATGATGAATATGAAACCAAGCGGAAAGAATTGGGTAAAGAACGCTATACAGCATTAATGAATTACGTAGAAAACTACAATAACCTAGACGATGCTAAATATGATGAGGTTGTAGCCACTATGATCTCCCTTCAAAAAAGAACAGATAAGTTGATTGATCAGTACTATAAGAAAATCAAGAAAACTTCTGGATCAAAAGTAGCCGCACAGTTTTTTCAATTAGAAGGCTATATTGTAACTCAAATAAGAGCTGCCATTTTTGATGGAATACCAATGATTGGTGAATTCGGTAACTAAATAAATAATACTTCGTGGCTGAAACCACGAGGTATTAAAATTTCAAATAAGAAAACTCCATACCGATGCTATCGGAACAAAAAAAGGAATAGATATTATGAAAAAAATAATCTCAAAATTAGGTTTAGCGATACTTTTATTTAGCTTTTCCATAAACTCATTTGCGCAAAGTGCTGGAGAGGCAGTTGCGAAAAAGGTGGGAGTGTATGTATTCCCAACTAAAAACCAAACCCCCGAACAACAAGCAAAGGATCAGTCTGATTGTTATACTTGGGCAGTTCAACAATCAAGTTACGATCCTATTAACCCAACTGTAGTTCAGGCTAAGGAAGTTCCAAAAGGTCCCGATGGCGCAGCAGTAGTGGGTTCTGCAGGTGGTGCAGCTGTTGGGGTTGCCATAGGCGCAATTGCGGGTGATGCCGGTAAAGGTGCCGCCATTGGTGCAGTTAGTGGCGCTGTAATAGGGCGTAGAAGAGGTAATCAGGCAAAAGCTTCTGCACAAAATCAGGCTAATAATCAAGCTGCACAAGCTAACTATAACTTGGAAGACGGATTTAAAAAGGCCTTTTCAGCTTGTCTTGAAGCAAAAAATTACACGGTTAAATAACCCTTTTAAAACGGTACCAATGAAAAAAATAAATACAATACTATTAATGCTCTTCATTTTTGGAATTGAAGCAGCATTTGCACAAGTTTCTGATAAGGACTGGAAATATTTAATGGTAAGAGAAGATGTTGTAAAGCCTTCTATGACTAAATATTACGAGGCTACACTCACTGATTTAAAGCAGTTTCTAACCGAAAATAATGTAAAACATGTGAATTACATGACGCAGTTGCAGGATAATTTTTATTACTCGCACGTAACGCCACTTAAAAGCATGGACGACATTGATGGCGGTTTAGAATCATTTATAAAAGGCAAAGAAAGATCTGCCGAGTTTGACTTAATCTGGGGAGATCTTAATGAAACCATTGAAAGCTATCGCTATTATGTGGTAAAATATGAACCTGAAATGTCCTATGTGCCCGATGGAAAGGTATGGTTAGAAGAAGCTCCTTACCGTAGATGGAATTATCTATATTTTGAACCAGGATTTGAAAAGGAAGCAGATGAAATTCTTTTAGCTTACAAAAACCTTTATAAAAATAAAGGGGTTAAAAATGGATTTAGAGTATTTAAGGGTGTGATAGGAATTGATCAACCTGTAATAATGTTCACCACTTGGTCCAAAACGCCATTAGATTACCAAAAAGAACTTCAAGAAAGTATTGGTTTACTAGGCGAAGAGGGGGCTGTTTTGTGGGTCGCTATGATGGAACTAGTAAGAAATGCTGAGACCGTTGAAGGTTGGTATTTACCACAATATTCATTCACTCCAGAAACCCAGAAATAATGAAAAAATTAATTTTAGTTGTTGGATTTCTTTCTTTTTTGATAACTGGTTGCGCAACTCCCTATTTACAGGAATCAACCAATGCGAGTAAAATCAAAAAAAAGTATGATAAGATATTGGTTTTTGCAAATGCCAAGGACAAAACAGCACGCTTAAAATTTGAAAACCAGGTTGTTCAGGACTTCGCTGCAAATGGTATTGAGGCATTCTCATCTATGTCAGTAATTCAGACAAATACTTTCTCAAAGGAACTAAGTGAAAAGGATCTGGAGGATTTAAGAATTCAGTTAGTTAAAGATGGATATAGTGGGATTGTTATAACAAATTTAATCAGTAAAGATCAATATTCTGATGTAGTTTCAGGAGGAACCTCTACTGCCTTTGTTCCAGTTAGATATGGGAGGTTTGGTAGATATTATGGATCTTATCCTGTTAATTATTGGGAACCGGATCAGGTTCAGGTTGGAATGGAATACACTTTAGAAAGTTGCTTTTATGATATTACAGTAAATCAAAAAGACAATTTACAGTGGGTTGGTAGATTCAAGGTTAAAGATCCTAGTTCTCTAAGCGCTACAATAGAAAAATATTCTAAAGAACTTGTAGCTCAATTATTGTTGGAAAGCATCTCTCAATAAGTTTAATTCTGCACATTTTTTAATGAGCATATTCTTTTAAATTATGGGTTTATTTAATTACTTTAGTTAGACTAATCCAAATTAATATTCCTATGAAAAAACTAATCCTTACCGTAATTTTTCTCTTTGCACTAGTCAACATTTATGGTCAGAATCCTGACGAAGAGATTACAGCAAAAAACGAAATAGATCTGGTAATATCAGATATACTTGATGGAGCAATCCAAATAAAATATGAGCGATTGTTGAGCAAGCATTTCACTGCTAGTTTAGGCTTGGGTTATAAGGGAGAAGAAGGGCTTATTAACTTGTCTGGTATAGATACAGAGAAAATAAAAACGAATGGTATAACTTATTCAGGATTTAAAATAATTCCAGAAGTACGTTACTATTTAAATAATGAGGGACATACCTCAATGAAAGGTTTTTATTTTGGTGCGTATCTAAAATATTCCGATTATCAATCAAATCTTAATGGTAAATATATTGCTGATAATCTTGAGGAGTTTGAAATAGAATTTCAAGCCGATATAAAAGTAACCTCAATTGGGTTAATGGTTGGGTATAAATTACCTGTAACTAAAAAGCTATCAGTAGATTTTTTAATTGCAGGTCCTGGTACAGGGTTCTATAATTTTTCAATTAAAAACACAAAAGATTTACCAGACGAATTTTATGAAGACCTTAATGAGGCCCTAGAAAATTATCATATATTCGATTTATTAGATGGAGATTTCAGGTTTAGCAATGCAAAAAGAAAATCAAATTTTAATTTATTAAGTGTAAGATATGGCATTTCGGTAGGATATTCATTCTAAAATAATTACTACCTATTTAACGAATTATAAACTAACCGAAGATAATTCCGTCTTCCTATTTTCAAATAATATATACAAATGAAAAGATCAGTCTATTTAATTTTGAGTTTAACCCTTGCACTATTTATAAGTGGATGTTCGAGTGTGAAAGTGTTAAACTCTTGGAAAGGAGATAATGTTAACACTGCAAAGGACAATAACTTTATAGTGATTGCACGAACAGCTAATACCCAAGCGCGAGTTGCTTTTGAGAACGAGATAGTAAAACAACTTTCCGAAAGAGGAATAAAAGCAACAGCTAGTTTTGCAAAATTCCCAAAATTAGATCCCGATAAAAAAGTGACGGAAGATAGAAGAGAAGAAATTATAGCCACCTTGGAAGGGCAAGGCTTTAATGGAGTTGTATTAACGGTAGTTAAGCAAGTGGAAGATTTAACTAAAACCACACATGAAGGAGGTTATTATGCAGGAAGCAACTATTATGGATATTACCCAATGTATTATGGAGGGTTTAATGGATATTACAATAATCCAACATCCTATTATACTACAACCGGAAATTATGTAGCAGACACCTATACCACTGCTACAGCACATAACTACGTTTTAGAGACTGTAATTTACAACCTTGACGAAACCGATGAAAAGAAGCAGTTAGTAGCAGTAGTTACCTCAAAAATTGAAGAGCCTGAAAGTGCATCAATGGCCGCAGCACAATACGTAAAAGCAATTACCAAAAGCTTTGATCAGAAATAGAAACTTTTTTTAAGAAGCATAAATGATTAAAATAAAAAACATTTTAGTAGTAGTAATGTTACTAATGGGAATTAGTTCACAGTCACAGGTGCTATTGTCTATTTTATTTGGCGATAAATTGAATTCAGACGGTCTGGAGTTTGGTCTTGAAGGCGGTTTTAACTTTTCTGACATTTCAGAATTAGAAGCAGATAAACAGCTATCGTCATTCAATCTTGGGTTTTATTTTGATATACGATTGAAAAATCAATGGAATTTATACACTGGAGTTTTGGTAAAAGCAAAACTGGGTGATGATGAATTAACACCAAATGATTTGGCATTTCTTGAAATAACACCGAATGCAGAGGAAGGTACTTATAGCCAAAAGATAAATTATTTTGTAGTGCCGGTGTTGTTAAAATATAATTTTAAAAACAGGATATACTTGGAAGCCGGGCCTCAATTTAGTTTGATGCACAAAGCATGGGTTGAATATAATTCCGAAATAGACGACAAGAAAACAAAAATAAAATACGATAATAAAGATAAAATTAACCCGCTGGATGCAGGCCTAACAGTAGGGACAGGGTATAAGATAATGGCTGAAAGCGGCATGACCGTTGGCGTTAAATACTATTACGGTTTTGCCAATGTCTATGAAGGTGTATCAGGCACTAACAACAGTTCCTGGTTTTTAAAATTAAACATCCCAATAGGGGCTTCTGAAGATAAAGAAAAAACAGAAAACCAATAGCATAAAATAATTAAAATGATCAGATTACACTTTTTATTTATTCTAGCAATATTTTTTATTCAGCAGGCTAATGCACAATATGCCACAACAAAAGTTAAGGAAATACACGATGCTTATACTGATAGTCTTAAGCAGGTGAAATACGACAATATTTTCCCCTTTTTTGGACAAAAAGCCTACAATAATGGTTTTGATATTCCATACCCAACAGGAGTAATGGTAAATTATATATATGTAAAACAAGGACTCATCATCGATAATATGCGATTGGGCCTAAAAACAGACAATATAGATTTACCGCTTACGGGAGTTGATTTTATTGAATTTGGAGATAATTACAGTACGGCAAGTACAGTAATAATAAGGCCCGACCTCTGGGTACTCCCTTTTTTAAATGTATATGGTTTATTTGGAAGAGGTACTTCTTCAACAGAAGTAAACATGAAATTCCCCATTGAGCTCCAATCAATTGTTGAACAAAATTTGAGCTCAAATGGGTTTGGATTAACTGCAGGGGGAGGTATAGGCCCCGTTTGGTTAGCTGCAGATTGGAATATTACATGGAACAAACCTGAATTATTAGACAAGGCGGTAGAAGTAAAAACCTTTGGTGCCAGAATTGGCCACAATTTTGTGAATAAAAAGAAACCTTACAGAAATATAGGTCTTTGGTTAGGCGCTATGAGTGTTTCATTGGGCTCTAACACCGTTGGAGAAATAAAACTCAGTGATGCCATTCCACAAGAAACTTGGGATCGCGCAGATCAAATAGTTGTTAATTATGATTATTGGTATAACAACGAAGCCACCATAGCTCAAAAAGCAATTGCCGACAAAACATTGGGGCCATTAGTGGACGCCATTGGTGCAGCAGATGGTTCAGCTATTATACGTTACGGACTTGATAAGCGAGCTAAAGAACAATGGAATGGTGTTATTGGGGGGCAGTTTCAATATAATAAAAATTGGATTTTCCGAGCAGAAGGAGGCGTTATTGGCGATCGTAAATCAATATTAGTTTCAGCAAACTGGAGGTTTTTATTGTAGATAAAATTAAATCGATTAACAATGGTTTAATCATTAACCTGAAATAAAAAATAATTAAAAATATAGTTCTTATATTATTAATTGCACTTCCAATTCTAGGGTATTCCCAGAATGGGAAGCAAATTATTGACTCTATTGTAGTACGTAATAAAGACACCACAAAAGTTAAGAAAGTAACTTTTAATGGGTATCCGTATGCGTTTTATTCACCTGAAACACAGGCTGCAATAGGCGCGGGGGGTATAATTTTATTTTACACAAAAGATAAATCAGATAATTTAAGACCTTCTAAAATTGGGTTTGGGGCTTTTTATACAAGCAATAAACAATATAAATTTTCAGTAAATCCAAGTGTGTATTTCAATTCCAATAAGCTTGTTCTTCAAATGCCTATGTCCTTTAGTTATACTTTAGATAAATTTTGGGGAGTAGGAAATGAAACTGTAGAAACTGGAACCGAAGATTATTTTAGAGAGGATTTAGACATTCAATTGGAAGTACAAGTGCCTCCATTATTGTTCTTTTCAGATTTGTCAAGTTTTATCCTTGATTATAAACACACCAACATTGTTGATGTGGAAGATAATCAGTTTTTAACAGATGAATCAATTACTGGCTATAACGGTGGAGACCTTTTTGGTGTTGGGTTTGGTCTAGTTTGGGACAGACGCGATAATTTGTTTTATCCTACTTCTGGTCATTATCAATATATGAAATTTTTAGTCTATACAGAACCAAGTGACTATACTTTTACCACTTTTGAACTTGATGTTCGATATTATAAAAAGTTGTTTAAAAAATCAGTTTTAGCTACTAATCTTTATTTTAAAAATGTAAGCGGCAATGCACCTTTCTACGAATTAGCTGCTTTAGGTGGACATCAACGAATGCGGGGATATTTCCAAGGCAGGTACAGAGATAATAATTATTTCACTTTGCAGACGGAATATCGTCAATACTTTTGGAAACGATTTGGTTTTGTAGCATTTGGAGGTATTGGCGATGTTAGTGAAGAAATTACCGATTTTAATTTAAATCAATTAAAATATAGTTTTGGGGGAGGGCTGCGATATCTTTTTAATAAAAAGGAACATGTTAACCTAAGAATGGACATCGGGATTGGAGGAGATGGTAATACGGGTATTTATTTTGGTATTGAAGAAGCTTTTTAATTAACTACATTTGAATCTTAAAAACTTTAAAATTAATAATAGTATATTTTTAAAAAACTAAATATGAAAAACAAATATTTTTTTATCCTTTTAGCATTCACTTTTACATTTTTACAAAGTTGTTCTAGCTCCAAAGTATTGGATTCTTGGAAAGCCGATACTTCTATAGTTGACCTTTTTAAGAAAAAAAATGTATTGGTAATTGCACGTACTTCAAATAATGATGCTCGCTTTGCCTTTGAAAAGGAAATGGCCGATGCATTGCGTGCAAGAGGAATTAAAGCAACTGAAAGTTACAATAAAGCTCCAAATATTCATCCCCATAGAGAAATGTCTGAAGAACGTTTAACATTGCTAAAAACTTTGATGAAGACTGAAGGGCTTAATGCTGTTGTTTTAACGGTAATTAAAGACAAAACACAAACTGTCAGGACCACAACCAATGGTTTTTATACTGGGGGTTTATATTCTTCTTATTACCCTGGTTATTATGGAGGGTTTTATAATTATTACAGCTACCCTTATGCTTATGGACCTTATTATAGCTCATTTGGTGGATATATACCTACTTCTACATCAACAAGCGTTGAAACAAATTATGTGTTAGAAACTGTAATATATAATCTTGATGAGCCAGAGGAAAAACAATTAGTGGCAGTTGTAACATCAAAATTAGATGACCCTAACGATGCCCATAAAATTGCTAAAGAATATGTTGACTTAATGATTAAGACTTTAGAAGAGCCAAAAAAATAAAGCAAGGTAATAACATTAAAATTGAGAGCATAATGCATCGATCCGCGGTAAATTTCCAGTATTATATATTCTTGATTCTATGTTTGCTTTCTTTATTTAGTTCTAAGGTTTTCGCGCAGGATATTGAGCCTAGACGCTGGACACCCTTACCTTTAAAAAGTAATTTTGTAGGAGTTGGGTATGGATATACCAATGGGAAAATATTTTTTGATCCAGTTTTACACGTTGAAGACGCCACAGTGGAAGGGAATGCTTTAGCAATAAGTTATGTTCGCCCGTTTAAGATTGGAAAAAAATTAGCGCGTTTTGATGTGCTTATTCCTTATACCATTGTACGATGGGAAGGAACTTTAGGCGGTGTTCCAGCCTCAACTTCTCGGAATGGATTTGCCGATCCACGTTTGCGGCTTTCAGTGAATTTTATAGGGCCTTCAGCGATGGAAGCTAAGGAACTACAGGAATATATGATTGCCCATCCTGTACATACGGTGGTAGGTGCATCACTCGCAGTATCACTTCCTTTAGGACAGTATTACAATGATAAGTTGCTTAATTTGGGGCAAAATCGTTTTGTATTCCGCCCTCAAGTTGGATTTGTACATAATTGGAGAAAATGGTCATATGAATTAACGGGCTCTCTATTTATATATACAGACAACAACGATTTTTTTAATGGAAGCACTAGAAAACAAGATCCAGTTTTTGCCTTTCAAACACATCTTATCAGAAGATTTAAGCCAGGTATATGGGGCTCCTTGAGTTTAGGCTCAGGCTTAGCAGGACAATCAATAGTTGACAATCAGCCTAAAAAAGATAAGCAAGAGAATCTAATGGGCGCAATTTCATTTGGTGTTCCAATAATGAAAAAGCAAGCAGTAAAGATTGTTTATGTTCGCTCCCAAACGCTATCAGATGTTGGGGGTGACACAAACTCCGTAAGTGCCTCATGGTCGGCATCTTTTTAAACGGTTTGATAATTATAAAGTATATTTATATTGCATGTTAACAATAATATCAAAAGCACAAAATATAGATTGTAACGTTTATCTAAACATTTTATGAAAAGCATTCTATCATTTATCAAAACAACCTTAATTGGTGGCTTATTTTACATAATCCCTCTTGTATTATTAATTTACCTCATTGTAACGGTAATAGAAATATTTAGGCGAATAATTACTCCTATTGCCAATAAAATAGATATTTCATTTTTTGGCGGCGAAATAACCTCCAGAATTTTAGCGGCTCTCCTTTTACTCTTGATATGTTTTATCGCTGGGTTATTGGCAAAAAAGAAAAAGACCAGCCCTATAAAGGATTGGGTAGAAGGTAATATTCTCTCAAATATTCCAGGTTATACTTTAATAAAAGGAATGACTGACACAGCAGCCGGATTCAATTCTAATAATTTAAAAGAAGTGGTACTGGTTAATATAGAAGAGGTATGGCAGATTGGTTTTTTAATGGAACGTATAGATGATGACATTAGTGTCGTTTTTATCCCTGGAGCACCAAACCCTATGGCTGGTGATGTTGTATTGGTAAAAAAGGATCGATTACGGAAGTTGAATATAGACGAAATAAGCGTTATAAAAATATATAGAAAATTAGGAATCGATTCCAAAAAAATCCTAGACGGGAAAATAAATATATCAACCTTTGAATAAGAATCTCATTAGATATAATTAAATCAAATTATACTAAATTTCAAATAAATAGATTAAGTGGAGACCCAAGACAATCAATTTATAGAGCTCTAGAACAGGTCGCTTAATAGCAAATATGGTAAAGGTGAAAAAATACCTAATATTTATTGTCTTATTAATAAGCGCTGCATTGTCTGCTCAAAACGATACTATTCAATTAAAGAATAATGATATATTAGTAGGGGAGGTTAAATCTTTAGAAAAAGGGATTTTAATTTTAAAAACTTCCTATAGTGATAAGGATTTCAGAATTGAATTTAATGAGTTGAAAGGGCTGATCATTCAGCAAAAATGTCTTATTCTTTTAACGGATGGTAGGCGTCGTTTTGGGAATATAAAAACCAATAAAGAAGGATTTGTTATCATCACTTTAGAAGACAATACTGTTGAGATTTTTAATGTGAATGAAGTAATTGCCCTAAAGGAGGTAGATGATAAATTCTGGAGTCGTATTACAGGCTCAGTAGATCTCGGTTTTAACTTTACTAAAGCAAATAATACTTCTCAATTTAGTGTAAATGGAACTCTAAATTATATCGATAGGCGATGGATACTTGAAGGAAATATTAGTTTGCAAAGTTCTCAACAGGATGAAGCAGCCAAAACAAAAAGGAACGATGCCGATGTGGAGCTTATACGCATCCTGCCGAGAAGATGGTATCTATTAGGAGGAGTTTCTTTTCTTTCAAATACAGAGCAGGCTTTGGATGGAAGGGTGAATCCCAGTTTAGGTTTAGGAAAGTTCCTTATTAGCAGTAATAAATTGTATTTAGGGTCCAGTCTTGGACTTACGTATAACATTGAAAACTACGTAGATGCCACCTTAGACAAAACTTCAACTGAAGCGGTTCTTGCCACTAGTTTTAATATGTTCGACTTTGAGGATCTTAATCTTACCACTAGTCTTGATTTATTTGCAAGCCTATCTGAAAAAAGTAGATACAGAGCGGATTATGACATAACACTTAAATATGATTTGCCTTTGGATTTTTATATTAAAGTGGGATTCACCTTAAATTATGATAATCAACCAGCTATTGAAGGAAATGACTTTGATTATGTTTTTAATAGTGGTTTTGGATGGAAATTGGACTAACCTAAAATATATATATATTATGAAAGCTTTTTTTAAATTGATTATTGTTATACCAATTATAACAACTTTTATTATTGCATTAATTTTTATAGGATTAGGTGTATATGAAACTTCGCTTGGAATTATGGGTATTCTAAATGGTGAAATACTTTCGGATGATAGACCTGGATTAAAACTTTTTCAATCCTTGGATCTCTTCTTGATAGGGTTTTTATTTTTAATTTTTTCAATAGGATTTTTACAGTTATTTTTTCCCAAACCTTCAAGAGTTATGAATATTATGGATGGCATAGCTCCAAAATGGTTGCAGGTAGAGAACTTTACCCAACTTAAATTAATTCTTTGGGATACTGTTCTAACTACATTAGTTGTTTTGTTTATTGGAGATGCATTCATAGCTTCTGGTGAGTATGATTGGAACTTAACAATTATTCCTATTGCTATACTATTTATATCACTTGCTAAATTCTTGATTAAAAAAGTTAATAAGGAATGAGAGAACAATTTTAACTCTTTCCAGCGAAAGCCTACTTATCTTTGCCGAAAATAGCTTTATGCCTAATACATTTTCCTCTTTAGGAATCAACACCCAATTACAACAAAGTTTAGCAGAGTTAAACATTGCTGTGCCCACAGATATCCAACAAAAAACAATCCCGCTAATCTTAACCCAAACCAAAGATGTAGTTGCATTGGCAAAAACAGGAAGCGGAAAAACAGCTGCCTTTGGATTGCCATTACTGCAACTTATAGATCCTAAAAACACCAATATAAAAGCCATAATACTGGCACCTACGCGCGAATTGGGACAGCAAATACATACCAATTTGGTAGCATTCACAAAACACAGTCCTGAAATATGCATCGCCTTCCTTTGTGGCGGTATTCCTATAAAACCTCAGATAGAACGTTTAAAAAGTACAACTCATATTGTAGTGGCTACTCCAGGACGTTTAGTAGATTTAATAAAACGAAATGCCATAGATCTTAAAAACGTATCCTATTTGGTGCTGGACGAGGCAGATGAAATGGTAACCGCCCTAAAAACCGATTTGGATACTATTATTGCGGAAATCCCAAAAGCAAAAAGAACACTTCTGTTTACTGCTACTATGCCTGGAACTATCAAGCAATTGGTTCAAAACTATATGAGCAAGCATGTGCTGCACATAGAAGCCAATATGGAAACAATGGGCCATCAAGGCATAGACCATCAATTTATGGTGGTGGAACCTATTGAAAAACTGGAGGTGTTATTGTACTTTTTAAGCAGTAAGGAAGGCGAACGGGGTATTATTTTCTGTAAAACAAAAGCGGCGGTTAATAAACTTGCAAAGAATCTGGCAATCAATAAATTCTCGTCAGGCGCACTACACGGCAGTCTTTCACAACCTATCCGCGACCGAGTAATGGGGCAGTTTCGTGAGGGAAATATAGATATACTTGTAGCTACAGATCTTGCGGCACGTGGTTTGGACGTAAAAGAAATCAGTTATGTAATCAATTACCATTTGCCAGATACCTACGAAACTTACGTACACCGAAGCGGAAGAACGGCCAGGGCAGGAGCAAAAGGGCTTTCTGTAACCATACTTCAGCAAGAAGAGGTTTTTGAAATTCCAGAGTTTGAAGAAGAACTAGGAATTGTTTTTACTGAAATGAAAAAGCCAGATGCCCAAAGCACGGAGGAAAGCAATACGATTTTATGGGCTAAGAAAATCTTTAAAACAAAACCGAATAGAACTATTTCAGCAGCGTTTAAGGAAAAAATAAGCACTGTATTCCATCATTTGACTAAAGAAGAGCTTATAGATAAAATTCTCGCGTACCAACTTGCTCAAGCTGTTGTGACTTCTCCAAAAGAAGAATTGCCGATAAAGAAAAAGAAAAAAAAGAAATAATGGCAAACGAAATAAAAGATCAACGGGATATTTTGGCAAAGCTAAACATAGCGGCCTTAAACCCTATGCAGGAGGAAGCCATTGCGGTAATTGAAAAAACGGCAAATACAATACTACTATCACCAACGGGAACAGGGAAAACCTTGGCTTTTCTACTGCCAATTATTAAAAGTCTAAATATAGACAACCCAGAAGTACAAGCTTTAATTGTGGTTCCAACCCGCGAACTTGCAATACAGATTGAACAAGTTGTTCGTAATATGGGTTCGGGCTTTAAAGTAAATGCGGTATATGGCGGAAGAGCGAAGAGCAAGGACAAGATAGAATTAAAACATACCCCTGCAATTTTGGTTGGCACACCGGGAAGAATTCTAGATCATTTTGATGATGACCGATTTTCAAAAGCAAGTATCAATACTTTGGTACTGGATGAATATGACAAGAGTCTAGAGATAGGTTTTGAAGCTGAAATGAGCGAAATACTCAATGAATTGTCTGGTGTAAGTAAGCGTATATTAACATCAGCTACAAAAGGAGTTGGAATTCCAAAGTTTGTAAAATTAGACAAGCCAACAGTACTAGATTATTTATCAGAAAAGATAGATCCAAAACTTGCAATCAAAACAGTAATTTCACCTGATAAAGACAAACTTGGAACCTTGCTGGAATTAGTACGTTATTTAAGAAACCAACCTGGAATCATCTTTTGCAACTTTAGGGACAGTATTGAAATGGTTAGCGACTTTCTAATTGAAAGTAATATAAGTCATACTTGTTTTTCAGGCGGAATGGAGCAGAAAGACAGAGAGCGGGCGCTAATAAAATTTAGAAACGGCACCAGCCAAATATTGGTTGCCACTGATCTTGCCGCTAGAGGAATAGATATTCCTGAATTAAAATTTATAATTCATTATGAACTACCACATACTGCTGTGGAGTTTACCCACAGAAACGGTAGAACAGCAAGAGTCAATGAGAAAGGAACAGCTTATGTGCTGAAATGGAAAAACCAGCTTTTACCAGAGTTTATCGAAAAAACAGAACCCATGGAGATTCCAAAAATTGCAACGGAACATGCGGAATTATGGGAAACCCTATTTATCTCGGGAGGAAGAAAGGACAAAATCTCCAAAGGTGATATTGCAGGGTTATTTATTAAACAGGGAAACATAACAAATGAGCAATTGGGTGCTATAGAGTTGAAACAGGATTGTGCATTTGTTGCTGTGCCCTTAGCACTTGCCAATCAATTGGTAAGCAAATTAAATAATAGTCGCCTTAAAAAGAAGAAGGTGCGGATTTATATTCTTTAAATTGCCTTATTCTTCAATATTAAACTGTATTTTCGCGCCCGCTAAAGATATACGCACATGAAACGCATCAACGAATACAAGAAACTCTTCGGGGTTGAAAAGGAATTGGATCTTAAAGATCTAAAAACCAGTTACCGCAACTTGGTTAAAGAGTGGCATCCAGATAAATTCCAAGATGGGGATGAACTACGTGATGAAGCCGAAGTTAATAGCCGAAAGATTATAGACGGTTATCATTTTCTAGTTAGTATTGCCCCAGAAACAAAAGCTGCAAACCTTGAAGAATACACTGAGACTATCAACAATTCCGGTATTGCTGATTTTCAACATAAAGGGATGCTTTTAGAGATTACCTATTTAGATGGCAATACGTATGAATATTTTGGTGTTACCAGACAAGTATATATAAAGATGGTAAATAGCGATAAATTAAATCGTTTTGCAAAGCGTACTATTTATCCAAATTACATTTACAGAAAATCAAAAAGAACCCTAGAACCTGCTTAAGGTTTACATAAGGTCAAATCTGAAACCGCTTAAGCATAAATAAATCAAAAACTTTTCCCAAGACAGCATTTACAGTTAAAAATATTGTCATAGATTTGCCACTATAATTATGAAAAACTTTCGCTCAAATAACATTTGTAAGATGCACAGAGAAATCTCTGGGGTATAGGGCGATTATATATAAAATATAAAAAGCGTTCCTCCCCAAAGAGGAACGCTTTTTTAGTTTAACAAACTATTGAAAATGACAAATACATCACATTCCAATTTTAGTAAATGCAATATGCCTAAGCGTATTCGCAAGAATATACCTATACCTCAAAGTGAATAATAAAACATAACAAACGTTTTAAAGTCCCTTTGATAAAGCCAAAATCAAAGGGACTTTTTTTTTATTACAAAATCAAAATGAAAAGAGTTTTCGCCATCAAATTAGAAAAGCAAATAGTGCTTACGGAATTAAAAAGTTATACATATGTATTTCTTGGTTCCCTATTATTATCAATAGCTTATGCCTTGCTCATTATTCCGCACCACATTGTGCCAGGTGGAATCTTGGGATTGAGTATTGTTGTAAAAGAGTTAACGGGCTTTTCGGTAGGTTGGATAGCTTTATTGATAAACATACCATTGCTGTTGTGGGGCACTAAGGTTTTGGGAGCCAAAACAGGAGTGAAAACCTTGTTCTCTATGGTATTGGTTTCCTTTTACATAGACTTGATATCTTCATTGACCCAAGGACGGGTTTTTATTAATGATGTATTGATGTCTTCTGTATTTGGTGGTGTAATCATTGGTGCAGCGGTTGCTATTGTTATGAATGCTGGAGCAACTACGGGCGGAAATGATATTTTGGTACGGATTCTTTCCACAAAAATAAGATTGCCTTACAACCAGCTCATTTTGATTGTAGATGGAATTGTAATTCTTTTGGGAACGTTGGTTTTTGCAGACTTTACAATGGCAGCTTACAGTATAGTGGCTATAGTAGCCATCAGCAAAACCATTGAATACTTTATGAAGAAATCTGTACAGAACAAAACCATACTAGTCTTTTCAAATAAAAACCTTTTGATACAGGAAGAAATCCTGTTAAATAGAAAAAGTACGGATGGCATACTAAAATTTATTCACCACGATAGCAATGAGAAAATGATTTTGGTAACCAAAAACACCAAAAAGCTGGAAGTAGTTAAAAATATAATCCATAAAATTGACCCCAATGCAAACATTACCGTATTGGAATCAAACAATATTATGGTCTAATTATTTTTGAAAAACATAAAAAACAAAACGTTTTGGGCGAACACAAACAGTGCTTTTCCAAAACGTTTTATCTATTAATTATTGAGCAATTAAGCTAACCACCCATTTCGGGAAGCGCCTTTACTGTAGAAATATTCGAATATTGCGATAGCGATAACTATAAGAGGCATAATCAATGAGGTTGGCCCCATAACACTCACAATGTCCATTGCAAAAATCCAATACCCTTGCATAATCAAAATAGCCAGAAGTGAAACTCCAAAGATGCCAACTGCCATTTTCTTGCGCATCAATAGCAGAATACTTGCCAATAGACCACCAAAAACTGCTATTCCATAAACATAAATGCCCCACGACGGAGCGCTATTGATTAACTCAAGTTCTTCAGGAGGATAGGCAGCTTTCATTTCTTCAGTCATTAAAAAATGCTCCATTATCCAGAAAAAAACACCGATCAAGTTCCATAAAAGTGCGAGTACGGCAATTATCCAAAATGCTGTATTTGGTTTTGTAGTTACATTCATAATAATTTGGTTTTAAGGTTGTTGGTATAAATATAAGTAATTTTATTGATTTTGCTTATTGCGAATTATTCATTACTAATTGTTCATTGTATATTTACTTTCCAAAACACCAAAAATGAATCCAACCATTCCTAAATCTGCTTTCGATTTCCTTTTAAAACTAAAACAAAACAACAACCGAGACTGGATGCAAGCGCATAAAAAGGAGTATTTGGCCAATGAAAAAGCCTTAAAGGAATTTTATACAGCAGTGGAAAAGGGTTTAAATACAACCGATGAAATAGCCAAATTAAAAATCTTCAGGATAAACCGCGACATTCGGTTTAGTAATGATAAAACTCCTTATAACGTTCACAGAAGTGTTAGCTTCAGTAGGGCAGGAGCACAGCGAAGAGGTGGCTATTATTTACGTTTGGAGTCAGGAAACAGTTATATGGCGGGTGGTTTTTTCGACCCAAACCCAGCAGATCTTTTAAGGATTCGCAAAGAATTTGAAATGGACAGTTCAGAAATAAGGGAGATTTTAGCGCAAAAGGATTTCAAAAAAGCTTTCGGAAACTTCAATCAGGAATACGCCGTAAAGACTGCTCCAAAAGGTTTTAACAAAGAAGACCAAAATATAGATTTAATAAGACTTAAAAACTTTTTCGTCAACCATCGCTTCACTGATAAAGAAGTTTTCGCCCCTGACTTTATGGATAATTTGCTACACCATTACCAATTACTTCGCCCATTTTTCAACTATATGAGCGATGTTTTAACAACAGATTTAAACGGTGAATCACTTCTCGAAAACTAAAACATTAACTCTTCGCTTCTCGTTATTCGCCAATACCTAATTAAGCAAAGTCATACTCCAAAAGCTGGATGTTACTTTTTAGCCTTTCCTTTACAATGTCCATCATGCGCTTATTTAGCGCAGAGGAATTCTGGATATAAACATCAAACTCTTTTAAAGTAAATTGCCCAATGATAATGCCTTTCAGCGAGTTTCGGAACTTCATATCCTTATGAATGGCATTTTCAATATAATCCAACCTCTTTTCTATAGTAAGGTCATAAAAAACATTTTTGTGTTTTGCCGCGTAATTTCTGAAAACCGCTAACAACAAATCATTCTGTAGTTTTGCCACAGGCCGTAATGTTTTGTTTTGAAAACATTCGTCGGCAGACATAGTGGATGTGATTTTAGCGGAAGGGATTTCGGGGCGCATACGGAGTAGTAAACTATCTCGTGTTTCCATTGTATGGTTTTTTTTAAAATTAAAAATAATCGAGGGCTTTTTGGAAGGATGTGCAATTAGTTATAAACGTTGTTTTCAACAATGAGAAGGAATGTTATTATCTTTGGTAACACAGATAAAATAGACATCACTAATGAAAATATTTTCCGCAGAACAATTATACGAAGCAGATAAAACCACTGTTGAAAAACAAGGAATCACTTCAGAAGCATTAATGGAGCGGGCTGGTACACAAATATTCAACTGGCTGCATCAGCGAATGCAGGGCGCTCCTGTACCCATTCATATTTTTTGTGGGATTGGCGATAACGGCGGAGATGGTCTAGTAGTTGGCAGATTATTGATTGAACACGGCTACAATGTGATTGTTTATGTGGTAAATTGTAGTGAGAAACGTTCAAAGAATTTTTTGCTTAATTATGACAAAATTAAAAACGTGACCAAAAAATGGCCGATTTTAATGAAGAGCGAAGCTGATTTTCCAGAAATCAATCCTGACGACATAATTGTGGATGCCGTTTTCGGAATTGGCTTAAACCGTTGTCCTGGCGGTTGGGTTAAAAAATTGATTCAATACTTTAATGCTAATAAAGCATTTAAACTTGCAGTAGATATTCCTAGTGGCTTGTTTTCCAATTCGCCTTTAGAAGATAAGGAGGCTGTTTTGAAAGCCGATCATACATTGACCTTTCAAGTTCCTAAACTATCTTTCTTTCTACCTGAAACAGCACCTTTTGTTTCAAATTTTGATGTTTTGGATATTGGTTTGGATTTGGAATTTCTGCAAAACACAGAGCCTTTGGCACAACTTATTTCAAAACCCGAAGCGCAATTATTTTATCAGCCGCGCGAAAAATTTGGACATAAAGGAACATACGGCCATGCACTGATAGTTGCGGGAAGTTATGGAAAAATGGGTGCTGCTGTACTTTCAACTGCCGCAGCTTTTAGAATTGGCGCAGGATTGGTTTCGGCATTTATACCGAAATGTGGTTACACTATTTTACAGACTGCCATTCCCGAGGCGATGGTAATTACTGATAAAGAGGAAGAATTTATAAGTGACATTTCATTAAATTTTCAACCTTCAGCCATAGGAATTGGGATGGGCTTTGGAAAAAACAAAGCTTCTGTAGATGCATTAAAAGGCATCTTTAAGAAAAAGAACATTCCTTTTGTTATTGATGCAGATGCTTTGAATATTATTTCTGAAAACAAAGAATTGCTGAAACTCATTCCGAAGAATTCAGTTTTAACACCACACCCTGGCGAATTAAAGCGACTTATTGGCGATTGGAAAAACGATTACGACAAAGTTGAAAAAGTAAAGAAGTTTTCAAATAAGCACAACGTTGTGGTAATAATAAAAGGTGCGTATACAATATCAGTTTATGGCGATAAGCTATACATAAACGCTTCAGGTAACCCTGGAATGGCAACCGCGGGTAGTGGTGACGCTTTAAGCGGAATTATTACTGGCTTACTTTCCCAAGGTTACGACCCTTTGCAGGCTTCGGTTTTTGGGGTTTATATGCACGGTCTTGCCGGCGATATAGCTTCTCAACAAATGGGGTATGAGGCTATTATGGCGGGCGATATTATTGATAATATTTCAGAAGCGTATTTAGATTTATTTGCAAGTGATGAACAAGAGCAGGCCACAAAGAATACAACTAAATAAAGCTAGCCACTAATGCACGAATTTTTTCCATTTTATATGTGAATTCGGAGCTTAAAATTTAATAGAAAAGTTTATTGCATGCCTGTTTTTGGAATACAGAAAAGATGCAAAGCAATTAAAAAACAGTATTTTTGAAAATTGAATACTACCCAATGCAAGAAACACACTATATCAGTTCAGAAATCCTTGATTTGGCCTCCGTCAAGGAAATTGTTGAAAACCATAAAACCCTAGAGCTTTCTGAAGAAGCAAAGCTTAACATAAATAAATCAAGAGAATATTTAATCCATAAAATGAAGGATAACGAAACCCCTGTATATGGTATAAATACAGGCTTTGGTTCTTTGTGTAATGTAAAAATATCTTCTGAAAATCTTTCTAAATTACAGGAAAATCTTGTAATGAGCCACGCTTGTGGTACAGGTGAATTTGTGTCAAAGCCCATTATAAAATTGATGCTTTTGCTCAAAATTCAGTCGCTCAGTTACGGCTATAGCGGCGTGCAGATTGAAACTGTTGAAAGGTTGATTGATTTTTACAACAACGATATTCTACCCGTAATTTACAATCAAGGAAGTCTGGGCGCTTCGGGCGATTTGGCGCCACTTGCGCACCTTTCCTTACCGCTTCTTGGCAAAGGCGAAGTTTATTACGGTGGAGAACGGATTTCTTCAGAAAAAATGCTGAAAAAATTCAATTGGGAACCTATCATATTGCAAGCCAAAGAAGGCTTGGCATTACTGAACGGAACCCAGTTTATGAGCGCTTACGGAGTTTACTGTCTTCTGAAAAGTTATAAACTTTCCTATTTAGCTGATTTGATTGGCGCGGTTTCAGTAGATGCTTTTGATTGTAATATGAGCCCATTCAACGCGCTTGTCCATTTAGTGAGACCACACAGAGGTCAAGTTAAAACGGCCGAACAAATTTTGGAATTTCTGGAAGGAAGCGAATTGGGTCTTTCTGAAAAGAAAAATGTACAGGATCCTTATTCTTTCCGTTGCATTCCACAAGTTCACGGAGCCACAAAGGATACCCTACACTTTGTCCATAAAACGTTCAAGACTGAAATTAATTCGGTTACAGATAACCCCAATATTTTTGTAAAAGAGGATCTTATCATTTCTGGTGGAAATTTTCACGGACAACCTTTGGCTTTAGCGCTTGATTATTTAGCAATTGCAATGGCGGAACTCGGTAATATTTCTGAAAGAAGAACGTATCAATTGGTTTCCGGATTGAGGGAACTGCCTGCTTTTTTGGTTAATAACCCCGGACTTAATAGTGGATTTATGATTCCGCAATATACAGCGGCAAGTATAGTAAGCCAAAACAAACAATTGGCTACACCTTCTTCTGTAGATTCCATTGTTTCTTCCAATGGGCAGGAAGACCATGTGAGTATGGGGGCGAACGGTGCTACCAAATGTCTGCGAGTTATTGAAAATATAGAAACTATTCTTGCCATTGAGTTGATGAATGCTTCGCAAGCATTAAAATTTAGGGAGCCAAAAAAATCTTCTCCTTTGGTAGAATCTTTTTTAAAACCTTACCGTTCCGTAGTTCCTTTTATTGAAAATGATCGATTAATGGCTGATGATATTCACGCCAGTGTTGCTTTTCTGCAATCTTTGGATGTAGATGCTGATATTTTATTCGGGTAAATTCAATATTAAAACAAAATCAAACACTATGAGACAAAAAGTACTTATTACAGTTTTTTGCTTATTTGGTATTTCGGTTTTTTCACAAAGCTATAAACCATTATTGGACAATTTGAATGAATGGCATTTTACAACCTGCTATTTTGGCTGTCAAACAGATGTATATTATACTGATGGCGACACCATTGTTGATGGAATGAATTATAAAATTTTGGATGGGTATCATTATATTTCACGAACCTTTTTACTTCGTGAGGATGTGCCTAGTAAAAAAGTTTATTTAAATTTTGTTTCCCCAGGTTTGAATGAGGAGTTTTTATTATATGATTTTTCATTGAATGAAGGCGATATTTTCAATATGCAAAACCCAATTAGTCCTTTTCCGCAAAATGGCGGGCCATTTTTACTGGACTCAATTGTTGAAAGACCTTTAGTGGATGGTAATGAATACAAACATTTTTATTTTTCTCCAGCACCCGGTAATACCACGAGTACAGAAAACGCTGTTTGGGTAGAAGGTGTTGGATCTCTATCAATAATAAACGCTCCGGGTGGTTACCCAGATATTAATGAAGTGGGGCATCTGAGTTGCTTTTTTAAAGATGCAGAGGCGTTTTATGCAAACTTAGACTCCATTGATGATTGCATACCATTGGTTTTAAAAACTAAAAAATATAACTTGGAAGAGGTTATTGTTTCAAAACAAACCTATAGTAACTATTGTGTTTTAAACAATGCCAAAGAAGTAAAAAGTGTAACTGTTTTCGACCTTTCTGGAAAAAAAATTGAGATGAAAACAAATAATGGACATAACTCCATTACTATTGATTTTTCAAATTATCAAAATGGACTGTATATTCTTTTGGCTACGGGGTTTGGAAATGCTAAAAAGTCATTTAAGATTATAAAATAATATGATTTTTCAGGGTTAAGTAGATGGGTTTTCAATCATTTCTTTTACCCAATTTTTTGCTTCATCCAGATTGGTAAAATGTTTGAGCGGTTTTTTCAAAAATTGCTTTTCAACTTCCAGATTGCTTGCTTTTAGGCCATTTGTGGAAACCACGGCGAATGCTGCTAGATTTTCTATTTTTGAAGTTTTTAAGTAAATCATAGGGTTAACGGCATAGCTATTTTTTCGGTAAGTGATATAGCCAAATTTTTTTCCTTTGTAGTATTCTTTGGCTATATTCTCCAAATCGTCATTATATTCAGGTTTTACCGTAATTCCTTCTTTCATTACAACTACTACAAAATTCTCAAAAACACGGACCTCTCCAAATTCAAAATTTAAAGTATCAACCATAAGAAATTTATTTTGCCTACGTAATTTACGTATTTTTAGGCTTTTAAACATAAAAAAGACATAAAAAAAATCCCCAAATTAACACTTGGGGATTTTTAAAACTTTAAACCAGAATTAAGATTCAGTTGTTTTCTTCTGCTTTTTTATTTTTATTGTCAATTCATTTGACTTTTCATCAAGGTCCATTATTATTGCATCACCTTCCTGTAAATTGCTGTTGATGATTTCTTCTGCTAAGGCATCTTCAATATATTTTTGAATGGCCCTATTTAATGGTCTTGCGCCATATTGCTTGTCAAAACCTTTATCGGCAATATAATCTTTTGCCTTTTCAGTGAGCTTGAGATCGTATCCCAAATCTGAAATTCGAAGAAAAAGTTTATCCAATTCAATATCGATGATTTTGTGGATGTCCTCTCTTTCCAATGCATTGAAGACCATCACATCATCAATTCGGTTTAAGAATTCGGGAGCAAAGGTTTTCTTTAAAGCGTTTTCAATCACATTCTTTGTATGTGAATCTTCTTGGCTTTTTTTCGCAGCCGTTCCAAAACCTACACCTTGCCCAAAATCTTTAATTTGGCGGGCTCCAATATTGGAAGTCATAATGATAATAGTATTTCTGAAATCAATTTTTCTTCCAAGGCTGTCTGTTAAATATCCGTCATCCAAAACTTGAAGCAACATATTAAAAACATCTGGATGTGCTTTTTCAATTTCATCCAAAAGCACAACTGCATAAGGTTTTCTTCTAATTTTTTCTGTTAATTGACCACCTTCTTCATAGCCCACATATCCTGGAGGCGCTCCAACCAAACGGGATATGGCAAATTTTTCCATATACTCGCTCATATCAATTCGAATCAAAGCGTTATCAGAATCGAACAATTCGCGAGCCAAAACTTTTGCAAGTTGGGTTTTACCCACACCTGTTTGTCCCAAGAAAATAAAAGAACCAATAGGCTTGTTTGGATCTTTAAGTCCGGCACGGTTTCTTTGGATTGCTTTTACCACTTTGGCAACAGCTTCGTCCTGACCTATAACCTTACCCTTTATTCGGTCGGGTAGAGCAGCAAGTTTGGTGCTTTCAGTCTGTGCTATTCTGTTTACGGGTATTCCCGTCATCATTGAAACAACTTCAGCAACATTTTCTTCGGAAACAGTTTCCTTGTGAAGTTTTGAATCTGCATCCCACTGTTCTTGTTGGACTGCGAGCTCCTTTTCAAAATTCTTTTCGTCATCGCGAAGTTTTGCAGCTTCTTCGTATTTCTGCTTTTTTACAACAGTGTTTTTTAGTTCACGAACTTCTTCCAGCTGCTTCTCCAATTCCAAAATTTTATCTGGAACGTGTATGTTAGTGATATGCACGCGCGAGCCAGCTTCATCCAATGCGTCAATAGCTTTGTCTGGAAGAAAACGCTCAGTCATATATCTATTTGTAAGCTTCACGCAAGCTTCAATGGCATCATCCGTATAGATTACATTGTGGTGTGCTTCGTATTTATCTTTTATATTCATAAGAATCTCGATAGTTTCTTCTACAGAAGTGGGTTCAACCAAAACTTTTTGGAAACGTCTTTCGAGTGCGCCGTCTTTTTCAATATACTGGCGGTATTCATCCAAAGTGGTTGCTCCAATACATTGAATTTCTCCTCTGGCAAGTGCAGGCTTAAACATATTTGAAGCATCCAGGGAACCTGTGGCACCCCCGGCACCAACAATAGTGTGGATTTCATCAATAAAAAGAATGATGTCGTCATTTTTTTCAAGCTCGTTCATCACTGCTTTCATGCGTTCCTCAAACTGGCCGCGGTATTTGGTTCCAGCCACAAGGCTTGCCAAATCTAAAGTAACCACTCTTTTGTCATAAAGAATACGTGAAACTTTACGTTGAATTATTCGTAGCGCCAAGCCTTCTGCAATGGCAGATTTACCAACTCCTGGTTCACCAATTAGTAATGGGTTGTTTTTCTTTCTTCTACTTAATATTTGTGAAACACGTTGAATTTCGCTTTCACGGCCTACAACAGGGTCAAGTTTTCCTTCTTCTGCCATTGCAGTAAGATCTCTACCAAAGTTATCCAAAACAGGGGTCTTGGATTTTTTATTGGTTTTAGCAGTGGTTCCTGAAAATAAGTTTTCTTTTCCAGCGTCTTCACCAGAAGTATCGTCTTCATTCGGAAATGATTCAGCACTTGGTGTGTTATCTATATAATCGTCGTCGTTTGTTATCATAAGTTTAAATTGGTCTTTTACCACGTCATAATCTATCTTCATTTTGTTTAGCAATTTTGTTGTCGGGTCATTTTCATTGCGAAGAATGCACAACAATAAATGTGCTGTATTGATGGAATTGCTCTGAAAAAGTTTAGCTTCCAAAAATGTAGTCTTCAGCGCCCTTTCTGCTTGACGGGTAAGGTGAAGATTCTTTTTATCGTTTGTATTTGTAGTAACGCCCGGATTCGCGGGGCTCAATATTTCTACCTTTCTTCGTAAGTGGTTCAAGTCTATAGCAAGTGCATTAAGTATGGTTACCGCTTTACCGTTACCGTCTCTTAAAAGACCAAGCATTAAGTGCTCAGTGCCAATAAAATCGTGGCCTAAACGCAGCGCTTCTTCTTTGCTGTAGGCAATTACATCTTTAACTCTGGGGGAAAAATTATCATCCATATTTTAAATATCGGCTCTTCTGTTTGGTACTAAATTAACCAAAATAGGACAAAAACTGTTCCTCTTTGATATCATTTTAGTAAAAGGACAAAATATATAGTGGAATTCAAAGGAAATACAACGATACTTATTAACGATTTTAACCCCCAATTTTGTTAATAAATTCGTGAATAACGAATGCCAAAACCCCCTGTTAAACCTACGAAAAAGTGTATCTTGCTCCATTAGTTGAACAACGATAATTAAACCTATTTTTTATGGCTGAAGGTGATAAAATAATCCCTATTAATATTGAAGATGAAATGAAATCTGCCTACATCGATTATTCGATGTCGGTCATAGTGTCACGTGCGCTGCCAGATGTTCGCGATGGAATGAAACCTGTACACAGAAGGGTTTTGTTCGGAATGCACGAACTGGGCATTAGAGCCACGGGCGCTCATAAAAAATCTGCGAGAATTGTGGGTGAGGTTCTCGGTAAATATCACCCGCACGGTGATACATCCGTTTACGATGCCATGGTGCGTATGGCCCAGGAATGGAGCTTGCGCTATTTGTTGGTTGACGGGCAAGGAAACTTTGGCTCGGTTGACGGTGATAGTCCAGCGGCAATGCGTTATACCGAGGCAAGAATGCATAAGATTTCCGAAGATATGCTTGCTGATATCGACAAAGAAACCGTTGACCACAAGCTGAATTTTGATGATACTCTTAAAGAGCCTACCGTTCTTCCAACTCGGGTTCCAGGACTTCTAATTAATGGAGCTTCAGGTATTGCTGTGGGTATGGCTACAAATATGCCGCCACATAACATTACGGAAGTTATAAACGGAATTATCGCATATATAGAAAATAACGATATAGATATCGATGGTTTAATGCAGCACGTTAAAGCTCCCGATTTTCCAACAGGTGGAATTATTTACGGATACGAAGGCGTTCGTGAAGCATTTCATACGGGTCGAGGTCGTGTAGTGATGCGTGCGAAAGCGAGTTTTGAAGAAGTACAGGGACGGGAATGTATCATCGTTACTGAAATTCCATATCAAGTGAACAAGGCGGACATGATTAAGAAGACCGCAGATTTGGTAAATGATAAGAAAATTGAGGGCATTTCTAACATTCGTGATGAAAGTGATAGAAATGGAATGCGTATCGTTTATATTTTGAAGCGCGATGCCATTCCAAATATTGTTTTGAACACTTTGTTTAAATATACAGCATTGCAGTCTAGTTTCAGTGTAAACAATATTGCGTTGGTTAAGGGAAGACCACAGATGCTGAATCTAAAAGAATTGATTCACTATTTTGTGGAGCACCGTCATGAGGTTGTGGTTCGCCGTACAGAATATTTACTTCGTAAAGCTGAAGAAAGAGCTCATATTTTAGAAGGATTGATTATTGCTTCAGATAATATTGATGAAGTAATCCGCTTAATCCGTGCTTCTTCCAATGCTGATGAAGCAAGGGAGAAGTTGATGGAATCTTTCAAACTTACAGAAATTCAAGCCAAGGCTATTGTTGAAATGCGCCTTCGTCAGCTGACGGGTCTAGAGCAGGACAAACTTCGAAGTGAGTATGAAGAATTAATGAAAACAATTGGTGATTACAAAGAAATTCTTGCGAGCAAAGAGCGAAGAATGCAAATAATCAAAGAAGAACTTGAAGAAATTCGCACAAAATATGGCGATGAGCGCCGCTCAACTATTGAATATGCTGGGGGTGATGTAAGCATTACAGATTTGATTGCGGATGAGCAAGTAGTTTTAACCATTTCTCACGCGGGTTATATAAAGCGTACTTCGCTTTCAGAATACAAAACCCAAAATAGAGGAGGAGTTGGCCAAAAAGCTTCGGCTACTCGTAATGAGGATTTCTTGGAGCATCTTTTCGTAGGAACCAATCACCAATATATGTTGTTCTTCACCCAAAAAGGAAAATGTTTCTGGATGCGTGTTTTCGAAATTCCTGAAGGAACAAGAACTTCAAAAGGAAGGGCAATTCAAAACCTTATAAATATTGAACCAGATGATAAGGTAATGGCATTTATCTGTACGCAAGATTTAAAAGATGAAGAGTACGTAAACAGTCATTATGTAATTATGGCTACCAAAAAAGGGCAAGTTAAAAAAACACCTTTAGAACAGTATTCTAGACCTAGAACAAACGGTATTAATGCAATCACCATTCGTGAAGACGATGAATTGCTAGAAGCAAAATTAACAACTGGCAATAGCCAAGTAATGTTGGCAGTACGTTCTGGAAAAGCCATTCGTTTTGAGGAAGAAAAAACTAGATCAATGGGCCGAAATGCTTCAGGTGTTCGTGGTATAAGACTCGGTAATGAGAAAGACGAGGTTATAGGAATGATTGCAGTAAATGAAAATGATTCTGATATTCTTGTTGTTTCTGAAAACGGTTACGGTAAAAGATCATCCATCGAGGATTACAGAATCACCAACCGTGGTGGAAAAGGTGTAAAAACAATTAATATTACCGAAAAAACCGGTAAATTAGTGGCAATCAAGAATGTAACCGATGATGATGATTTAATGATCATCAACAAATCCGGGATTGCTATCAGAATGGCCGTTGCCAATCTTCGCATTATGGGTCGTGCAACCCAAGGAGTGCGATTGATAAAAGTTAGGGAAGATGATGCTATTGCTGCAGTTGCAAAAGCAATGAAAGATGAAGATGATACCGATATTATTGACGAAAACAATGATGGCACTACTCTTGATAATAACGAAACTCAAACCGAAAATAACGAATAAACTTTAACACATGAAAACACGAATTTTAATAACAGGATTGGCTTTTGCATCTGCTATTTCATTTGGTCAAAAAAAAGAAATAAAAAAAGCTGAAAAGGCTATACAATCCAACGAATACTCTGAAGCATTAACTTATTTGAGCGAAGCTGAACCTATGCTTGGCTCCGTAGACAATGATGTAAAAGCTCAATATTATGCAGCAAAAGGAGAAGCATTATTGGGCTCTGGTGGCTCAGATTACACCAAATTAAAAAGTGCAGCAGAAGCTTTCAACAAAGCAATCGAGATGGATCCAAAAATGGATGCCCAGTTAGCAGCCCCAATACAAAATCTTCGTGCAGCATTGATTAATGGCGCTGTAAAAGATCAATCCGCTGGTCAATACAAATTGGCAACTGACAAACTATATACCAGTTATATGGTAAGCAAAGATCCTTCTGACTTATATTATGCTGCTAGTAATGCGGTTAATGGAAAAGATTATGATGCTGCCCTTAAGTATTATCAAATGGTATTGGATTCTGGTTATACAGGTGAAACAGAAGAGTTTGTAGCCACTAATAAAGAAACTGGTGAAGTTGAAGCTTTTGAAAATGAAAACGTTAGAAATATAGCTGTAAAAACTGGTGAATTCATTAAGCCTGAAAAACGTGTAACTGAATCTAGAAAAGGGGAAGTTCTTAGAAACATGACCCTTATTTATATTGAGCAAGGTAATAATGAAAAAGCGACTGCACTTATGAAAACTGCCCGCGCCGAAAACCCAGGTGATGTTTACCTAATGCGTGCAGATGCAGATATGAGTTATAAAATGGGGGATATTGCAAGATATAATGAATTAATGGGTCAAATTGTGGCCTCCGATCCTGAAAATCCAGAAATCTATTTCAACCTTGGTGTTGGAAGTGCAGAAATTGGAAATAAAGAAAAAGCTATTGAGTATTACAATAAAGCATTGGAGTTAAATCCCGATTACGAAGCAGCATTAATTAACATAGCGGTTTTGAAACTTTCCGGTGAAGATAAAATAGTTGAAGAAATGAATAGCTTAGGAAATTCTAGAGCAGATAACCAAAAGTATGATGAACTGAAACAACAACGTAATGACCTTTATGCAGAAACATTGCCGTATTTGGAAAAAGCATTAAAACTAAAACCTGACAGTAAAGAGGTTGTTAGAACCTTAATGAATATTTATGGACAGCTTGCAGATGATGCAAAATATAAAGAAATGAAAGCTAAGCTTGAATCTATGGAAAAGTAAGGACAATATTTCTTTCCGATAAATTAAAAAACAAGACCTCTGAAATTTCAGGGGTTTTGCTTTTTTATACAATTCGTTTTATTACACGCAGTTTATGGGTGTGGTTTCGAAGCTCATAATTAAAAATACCGCTGTGGTCCAACCTGTCAATGCGTACTTTTCCGTGGGCGTGGATTATATAGTTGTCTGCCATAATAATACCGACGTGCGTAATTTTTCCTTCTTCATTGTCAAAAAAAGCCAAATCGCCTGGTTCGCTTTCTTCAATAAAACTCAAAGCTTCTCCTTGCGTTGCTTGTTGGCTTGCATCACGTAGCAACTCATAACCGTTCAGTTTATAAACCATTTGGGTAAAACCACTACAATCAATACCAAAAGGGGTTTTACCTCCCCACAAATAGGGAGTGTTTAAATAGAGTAGTGCCGTTTCAATTAAATGTTCTTTCGGAAGTGTTCCAGAAATTGATTTTCCTTCAAAATGATGTTTCAGATATTCCGAGGAAGATATATTGCTTCCCAAGCAAATAGAAAAAAGTTGATTATCTGAAGCTATTACAAAATCTACCAAATCTGATGATAGCTTCAATTCCTTTTTTTGAAAATCACTGTAATCTTCTTCAGCTATATTTAGAAATTGTTTGTTGTCAATCCATCCTTCATAGCTGTCAAAAGCTAAGCGAATACGACTCCATTTTTTACGACTTTCAAGTATTTTGAAATGCTCACCATAAAGTACCTGCGACACCATTTCGCTCACATCGGAAGCCTCGGCTCGAAGTGGGACAATACTTAAATTGCAGATACCGTAATCCATTCAGAAATTATTGAAATATACGGGTTTAGATTCTTTCAATTACCATTGCAGAAGCACCACCACCGCCATTGCAGATTGCCGCGGCACCAATTTTGGCATCGTTCTGTTTCAAAACGTTTAGAAGTGTAATTAAAATACGAACACCACTACAACCAAGTGGATGGCCTAAAGACACGGCGCCTCCGTTCACATTTACGTTGTTATCATTTAATCCCAAAATTTTCATGTTTGCAAGACCTACAACCGCAAAGGCTTCGTTGAATTCAAAATAATCTACATCTTTAATATCAATTCCCGCTTTAGCAATCGCTTTTGGAAGTGCTTTTGCTGGCGCGGTTGTAAACCATTTTGGCTCCTGAGCTGCATCAGCATAACTTTTAATGTATGCCAAAGGGGTTAGCCCTAACTCTTTTGCTTTTGCTTCGCTCATCAAGATCATTGCACCGGCACCGTCGTTAATAGTAGAGGCGTTTGCAGCAGTTACGGTACCGTCTTTAGTAAAGGCAGGACGTAAAGAAGAAATCTTGTCCATTTTTACATTTTTATATTCTTCGTCTTCAGAAACAATAACAGGCTCACCACGGCGCTGTGGTACTTCCACTGAAATTACTTCTTCTTTAAACTTTCCATCAGCCCATGCTTTTGCAGAGCGTTCGTAAGATTTTATGGCGAATGCATCTTGATCTTCACGTGTAAACTTATATTCCGTTGCACAAAGGTCTGCACAGGTTCCCATTGCATTATGGTCATAAGCATCAACCAAACCGTCTTTTTGCATTCCGTCAATCAGGGTAGCCGGTCCAAATTTTGTTCCGTTTCGCATATGAACATAATGTGGAATATTGCTCATGCTCTCCATTCCGCCAGCAACCACGATATCTGCATCGCCAAGTGCTATGGCTTGAGCGGCTTGCATAACGGCTTTCATTCCAGAAGCACAAACTTTATTTACAGTAGTGGCAGGAACAGTATCTGGAAGTCCAGCACCCAAAGCAGCTTGTCTTGCGGGAGCTTGACCCACGCCAGCCTGTACCACATTACCCATAAAAACTTCCTGTACCAAAGATGGATCGAGGTTTATTTTTTCCATCGCACCCTTTATGGCTGCGGAACCTAATTGGGTTGCGGTTAAAGATGAAAGGCTTCCCATAAAACTTCCAATGGGAGTTCTTGTTGCGGATACTATAACTACTTTATTGTTCATGCTACTGTTTTATATAATTAAAATAAGGACTGCGAAATTACGGATTTCCATCTTAAAAATCAATCTTTGCAACTATTGGTTTTGGGATAACTCGTTCCTTATTTATACCTTTACTTTAAGTTATCATTTTATGAAGAACCTTTTTTCTTTGTTCGCCAAAAACCAATCCCTTATTTATAAGGTTTTTCTTTTCATAGTTTCCACACTTTTAATAATTTATCTATTGCCGAAAGGCGGTCAGTTTAAGTATAATTTCCAAAAAGGGAAACCTTGGCAGTATGAAAACCTGTATGCACCCTTCAGTTTCACAATAAAGAAAAATGAAGATACACTTAAGTTGGAGCGCGAAGAAATTAGAGCCAACGCCATTCCATATTTTGAATACGATAGTGAAGTAGAGGCGAGTGTTATCGAAAATTTCAACAATAATCTTGAAACCAAATATATTGACAGCCTTTTTAAAACTCCTAAAAAAACGGTTGAAAGATTAGCAACTGTTTTTATTTCCGAAGTTTATAAAAATGGGCTTACTGACGAGATTCACAATTATGACAATGATAGGCTTATTTACCTTAAAAAAGGCAATGAGATTGAAGAACGTAACTACTCGCAATTGTTCAAAAAAGAAAAATTGAACAAGAGGGTAAGGGAGTTGGTAGAGAAAAATAATGTTGAAGACATTCAGGTACTTCTTTACAATATTTTGAGTGAAGTATTTGAACCAAACATAAAGTTGAATTCAAAACTAACCGAAGCTGCAATAGCCGCTGAAATAAAAGCGCTTAACCCAAACCGGGGAATTATTGAAAAAGGCGGGCGTATTATAGCAAAAGGCGAAGTGGTTGAAGGTGATAAATTTCAAATACTGGAATCGTTGAAAGCTGAATTTCAAAGCCAAATATGGAGCAAAAACAATTATCTGTGGCTTTTGGTTGGGTATTCCATGTTAGTTTCTTTGGTGTTTTTAATGCTTTTCCTTTTTCTGAAAAATTACAGGCCATATATTTACAATAACAATACAAAAGTCACTTTTATATTTTTCAACATCTTTTTGATGGTTTTTCTTACCACACTTGTGCTGAGAGTTCATTCAGATTACGTTTATGTGGTGCCTATATGTATTCTTCCACTTATTTTGAAAGCATTTTTTGACCCACGGGTTGGTCTTTTCGTACATGTTTTGACTATTCTCTTACTCGGTTTTATAGTTCCAAATAGTTTTGAATACATGTTCCTCCAGTTTATAGCTGGGATTGTAACTATTCTTACTGTTTCAGAATTATACAAAAGAGCTAATCTCTTCATTTCGGTTGGACAAATAACGTTGATTTATATTCTTGGTTACTTCGCATTCTTCGTAATTCAAGAAGGGAATATACAGACGCTGGAGTGGGAAAATTTTGGATATTTTATCCTTTGTGGATTAGCAATGCTTTTTGCGCATCCGCTTATTTATTTTTATGAAAAAATCTTCGGATTGGTTTCGGATGTTTCGTTGCTGGAATTGAGCGACACCAATTCAAAATTGCTCAAAGAGCTTTCAAACAAAGCTCCGGGAACATTTCACCATTCACTGAACGTTGCAAATTTAGCAGAGGCATCGGCAAACGAGATAGGAGCGAACAGTATGCTAGTAAGGGTAGGAGCACTCTATCACGATATTGGTAAAATGCTGAACCCAACAATGTTTACTGAAAACCAGGCCAATTCAATCAACTCCCACACCGAATTGGATCCAAAGGAAAGCGCACAAATAATAATAGATCACGTAATTAAAGGCATTGAAATAGCAAGAAAAAACAATTTGCCCGATCGTGTAATTGATTTTATACGAACTCATCACGGAACGAGCCTAGTATATTATTTTTACAGAAAAGAACGCGAACAGCAGGGTGTTGCCAATAAGGAGGATTTTATTTATCCAGGCCCAATTCCTTTCTCAAAAGAAACTGCAATATTGATGATGGCAGACAGTGTAGAGGCTGCCAGTAAAAGTTTGAAGGAACCTTCTTCTTCAATTATTGATGAATTTGTTGAAAAGATAATCAACAACCAAATGGCCCAGGGACAGTTTTTGAATGCAAATATAACCTTTAAGGAAATTGAGACTATAAAAAAGGTACTGAAGAAGAAATTAAACAATATTTATCACCTTCGCGTAGAATATCCAGAATAACGTTTATAAAACAAAAAACCCCCAATAAATGGAGGTTTCAAGTGATCGCGACAGGATTCGAACCTGTGACCGTCTGCTTAGAAGGCAGATGCTCTATCCAGCTGAGCTACGCGACCAGTAATAACAAAAAAACCGAACAGTGTGTCCGGTTTTTGTCGGGGTGGCAGGATTCGAACCTGCGGCCTCCTGCTCCCAAAGCAGGCGCGATAACCGGGCTACGCTACACCCCGTGAACAGCTATTATATTGTTCACTGTAATTTAGGAGTTTTTTTATTAAACTCTATAATGCGGAGAGACAGGGATTCGAACCCTGGCGACGGTTACCCGTCGACAGATTAGCAATCTGCTCCGTTACCACTCCGGCACCTCTCCAGTTTTTATGAACGTGACATCCTAAAATGCGGTTGCAAATGTAAGTCTTCAAATGTAATAACGCAAACAAAAAATAGCCTTTTTTACAGATAAATCTTAAAGCGGTTGAAATCAATTGAATGGTAAAGAAATTTTATTGAAAAAAGTGTTTTATACTTTTGAGCAAACGATCATTATCTTTTTATCTTCCAAATTTTTCACAAAAAATAAATAAACATTTCCGCCGTCAGCAATTTTCCACTTTTTGCGCAGCGTATCTACTGATTCTGGAAAATTTCTTATAGCAATATTAGCCTTTCTGAAGGATAATGCCGCACGTATTTCAGATTTAGAATAGGGAACTATATTTTCAATCAAAAAGCTTCTACCGGGAAAATCTACCAATGTTTCGGCGGTATAGAGGTGTGTGTTTTTATGAAGTTTGTTCATCTTCAATTTTTCAGAGACCAAATCGAAGGCACCGCTTTTTAAAATGGCGGCATTGGGTTCAAACAGAAATTTTCGTGGCAAACCATATTTGGCTGTTGCTGCTTCGTTCCATTCAAAATTAAAGGTTTCGCTTCCAGATTTTGTAAAATTGATTGTCTTGATTTCAAGATTTTTGCAATCATCTTTTTTTAGCAACCACAATAGTTCCTTCACCTCATTTTCAACAGCTACAATATGTATTTCAGAAATGTGCTGCAATTCACTTAAACCTACTGAAATATCAAGCATTGGTGAAGTTTTCAGCAGAAATTGATCACAATGATTCAAAATCCCTGCAATATTTTCAGGGATATTTGGCTCACAATCCTTAAGAAAAAAAACTTTTCCCTTGCTATCGTGCCGGCGAGAAGGGTCGGCATATATTACATCGTATCGATTACTTAAAACAGATTGTAATCCATCATTTGCAAAACAATGGATGTTTTTCTTTCCAAAAGTTTCAAAATTATGTTGTGCTAATTTTGAAAGTGTTTCATTTGTTTCATAATGGTGAGTTGTATTGAACCTTTCCGAAAAAAAATAACTATCCACACCGAAACCGCCCGTTATATCCGCCAGTGTTTTGCCATTTACTATTGAAGCTTTGTATTTAGCTGTAATTTCTGAAGAAGTCTGTTCCAAATTTAACTTTGGCGGAAATAAAATATTTTGCGTTTTAAACCACGTTGGGAGTTTTTTTTCAGCTCTTTTTCTACTTTCAATTTGCTGCATCAGTTCTTGTACAGTAACTTTTTCAAACGGACTTCCAGCGAAAGCAAGCTTTGAAACTTCACCATCAAAATTTTTGATAAAATCCTGTACTTCAGTATTTAAAAGGGTTTTGTTGAACAAACCTTAAAGATTTTTGGTAAGGCGTTTTACAATTTTATATTCAGAAAGAAACTCTTTTGCAACCACTTTTAAAGCAGTATAGGTTGGTACGGCAAGAATCATTCCCGGAATGCCAAAAACAAAACCTCCAGTAAGAATTACAATAAATATTTCAAGAGGGTGGGAGCGCACGCTATGACCAAAAATAACAGGCTGCGATATAAAATTGTCGAAAACCTGTGCAATGGCATATCCAATCGAAACAATAAGCAATAGCGGTAAAAGTCCACTAGAAAAATCAGCACCAAGATTGTTGGAGACTACCACAAGGAGCATTAAAATCCAAGCTATTATTGGACCCAAATAGGGCACAATGTTTAAAAAAGCACAAATTAAAGCTACGGCAACTGCATCGCGAATATCTAGATATAGCAATAGTACAGAGTAAAAAAGAGCCAGAATAAAAATCTGCAGCAACAATCCAATGAAATATCGGGAAAGCAATTCTTTTATCTTTATTAAGATTCTTTTAAATTTTTCTTCATCTCCCCTTTTTGCAAAAACAAGAACTGAACGGGCTATTAAATATTCGTCTTTCAGAAGAAAAAAAGAAATGAACAATACCGAAAATATTCCAACAAGTGTTGCGCCAATATTTCCAAAGAATATATCAATAAAACTTGGGATGATTTCCTGATCAAAATTTTGAACGTAGGTAGTACGTTTTATAGCCTCTATTATTTGAAAATGATCTACACCAAGATAATCACTTGCCTGAATGTTCAGCTCGTTCAAATCGCGTTTTACTTGTTCAAAATCTATTTGGGAAATATGTTTTCCTTGCTCAATAATTATTGGAACAAAGATGCTGAGCAGCAAACTGAAGGTTCCAATAATTAAGAGTAATGTAAGGACAGATGCGAAAGTGTTTCCAAACTTCAGTCTTTTTTTCAAAAATAAAACCACGGGCCTTCCTATTAAAGAAAGTACCAGCGCAAGGCCAATATATAGAATAAGCGCTTGGATTTCAAATAAGAACCATAGCAGGAAAATGATACCTACCAGTACCGCCAGTGCTTTTAAAATACCAAGGGCTATTGCTTTTGCTGTGGTCTTCACTTCGTAAATATACTATATTCCGATATAGAAAAAATCAAAGTTTTGTTAATGATAAAATTAACAGTGAAATTAATTTTCAAAAACATATTTAACAATGTTGGCCCCCATCTGTAGTGCTTTTAACCTTACTTCCGGGGGGTCGTTGTGCACTTCAGGGCTTTCCCAACCGTCACTGAGATCGGTTTCAAAAGTGTAGAGTAAAACCAATCTATCTTCTGCAAAAATGCCAAACGCTTGTGGCCGTCCACCATCGTGTTCATGGATTTTTGGCATTCCCTGCGGAAACTTATAAACATAACTAAACAATGGATAATTGGCGGGAAGTTCTTTCAGTTCCTTATTTGGAAAAATTTTAACGATCTCCTTGCGAATATATTTATCCATACCATAGTTATCATCTATATATAGAAAGCCGCCACTCATTAAATAGTTTCTAAGATTTTCAGCTTCTTCAGCTGAAAAAAATACATTTCCATGCCCAGTCATATGCACAAAAGGATGGTCAAAAATATCAATACTTTCGGGAGTTACTGTTTGTGGTTTTTCGTTTATTGCCGTGTCAATATTTTGGTTACAGAATTTCGCCAGATTGGGTAATGCAGTTGGATTTGCATACCAATCACCACCACCACCGTACTGCAAAAGCGCAATTTCCTGTGCAGAAATGCTTCCGAGGAAAGCCAAAAAGAAAATAGAAAAGAGTTGTATTCGCATAGTTTTCAAAAGTACTAATTCGGAAAGAATAAATGTAGAAAACAATTTTCGATATACTTATTCCTGTAAGTTTTTATTGAATGTACAGACAAACCACTAACTATAAGTGGTTTATTAATCTTTATGAAGTTATAATTTAGTTTATCAATATTGTCTTAATTATTGATAACACTGGATGCGCCCATCATAAGTTTTAATCGTATCTAATATTACCTGGCAGATTTTTCCTCCAGTTTTGAAGTTTGTTCCTCCGCAAATAGTTTCGGCGATAGGCGGTTTGTTGATAAGCTGAAATCTGTTGGGTTTTATTCATTTGCAAAAGCAACACTGTGACAAGCTACAATAGCAGCGGTTTCTGTGCGTAAACGGCTTTCGCCCAAAGTTACTGGAATGAACCCAGCTTGTTTTGCAAGTTCAATTTCCTCGGAAGAGAAATCGCCTTCTGGACCAATGAGAATAATCACTTTTTTCTTAGTAATAAGTACTGATTTTAACGACTTTTTATCCGTTTCCTCACAATGTGCAATACACTTTAAATCTTCGGAAGTCTTTTCGGAATTTATAAAATCTTTATATGAAACAGCTTCGTTCAAAATTGGCAAATATGCCTTCAACGATTGTTTCATCGCGCTTTGCAGGATTTTTTCATAGCGTTCGGGTTTTATTGACTTTCGTTCGCTATGGTCACAGATAATTGGAGTGATTTCTGAAATACCAATCTCAGTCGCTTTCTCCAAAAACCATTCATATCGATCGTTAAGCTTTGTGGGCGCAACCGCTAAATGAAGTTGATAGGGCAGTGGTTGTTGAAATTCTTCCGATAATATCTTAACCAAACATGCTTTCGGGTTTGCACTTATAATTTTTGCTGAAAAGATGGAACTTTTGCCATTTGTAATCTTAAAGGTGTCGCCTTCTTTCATACGTAATACTTTAACGATATGACGGCTTTCCTCTTTATCAAAAGTTACTTGTTTTTCTAATTTTGAAATATTTGGATTATAAAAGAGCTGCATTTATTTCAGTTTTGTTTTTGCGTGTGCAATACCTATTTCAGTCCATTGCTGTAGTTTTTCTTCAGTATCAAACCCTTGAGTAGTTACAAAAATGAATTCCTTCATCGGTTTCCCAGTAAAATCCATTGGTTTTACAAAGGGACTTTTTGTTGCTTCTTTCATTCTTTCAGCAGGAACCCTTACCATTAGCCGCTCTTTGGTTTCGCCCACACACATTTTTCCTTTAAAAAGAAAACATGTGCCACCGAACATCCGCTTTTCGGCAATGTCTTTTTTCCAAGGATTAAGTGCGACTCTGATGCGCTTTACTATTTCTTCAGAATTGGGGTTCATAATCTTAAAACTTCATACGTGCCGAAGCTACAACATTATTTTCAGCAAAATTCTGGGTTTTGTATTTCAGTTCGCCAACAATGGCAATCATTGCGGCATTATCGGTACAAAACTCAAATTTG
>Ga0209344_10000291_pt1 | contig 97021 bp, 92 predicted proteins | sample Cruoilmetagenom6_FD_187293 | JGI IMG/M metagenome (GOLD analysis project Ga0209344, IMG submission 187293) | Oil polluted marine microbial communities from Coal Oil Point, Santa Barbara, California, USA - Santa Barbara Oil Seep Sample 6 (SPAdes)... | ecosystem: Environmental > Aquatic > Marine...
AATCATATTTCCCCAAATATATTCTACCATATCTGGCTGATCTATAAAAGGGTTCCTATTTTTCTGCCAATTGTAAACCACATTGTTTCTATTCATTTCAAAATCATCAGGCGGATCATTTCTATGCCAATCTAACAAGGTTGCCAAATCTCCAAATTCACCAACATTACCATCAGGAAAACCATTTACTATTTCTAAACCATTGTAACGAACAGCCATATAAAATACGCTTCTTGCCACATCACCTTTAAATTTCCCTAAGGTACCAACTGGTCCATTATATTCACCATAAAACTGATTATTTCTACTACTATTCTCTGGTCCATCAGCAGCTCGTAAAGCGTGTGCATCAGAGTTTCCATGACGTAAAGAATCGGCTTTAGTTGTCCAATAGATATCAATACCATCTGCAATTTCATCCTCTTCTATACTATCAAATCCACCTCGAGACCTAGGAAATGTATGCTCTCTATTCCATTTACCTGTACTCAAAGAACTTGTTTGGTAATCTAATTTTGATCTTCCTTCTTCCAAATACACCAACCAAACCTGATTGCTGTTTTCTGGATTTTGATCTGCTTCTTTTAAAATATCAATAACATCTGTATACGTCTGTGCTCTAACTGTACTTGGATCTGCAATTACATCCTGCATTTCCTGTCTTAACGCAACATCTGCCAACCCGTCTAAGCTATCATAATAGCCATCTGGCTGTGTACTTTGTACCATACCATAAGTAGGCTCTAATGGTGTTCCCCATGCCGCAACGGTATAGTCATTATCTACGACCCTAACCTCAACAGCTCCGTTAGATGCCACTATAGGCTCTACTAAATCTAAAAATCTAATTTTTAAAACCTCATCACCTTCATCATCAGTATCATCAACTAATGTAATAGTTGTGTTTGTTGTATTTTCACCAGATAAAATAGTAAGATCCGTGTTTCCGGTATAATCTAATGTATTAAATCCATCATTATCTAAACTAATAGTAAAATTAAGATCTGAAGTCACATTGGTTTCAGCAGTAAATGTTATATCAAAAGTAGCACCTTCATCATATTGCGTTTCTGCAATTGAAATTTCAATAGGGTTGATAGAAATACCTGAACCATCATTTTCTCTTCGAGGGGTTGGAGGCTCTGCAGAAAAGGTTACACTGCCCATACCATCTACAAAACGCTGAATTGATTTAGGATTTGCATTAGTTCCATTATCATTATGCTGTATAGTTTGTCCTAACTTGGTTAATAAACCTGTAGCATCTGAATCATTAGTACCATAAACCATTGCATCAATTAAATTGGTTTGAGACGCCACTGTTTCCTCTGGAAAATCATTTATCGAAGCGTGATAAATACCCACTGCATCTGGCCCATTTTGTATTACATTTTCTGCCATTAACGACTGCGGAAAAGGCGAAACATTTGCACTACCAACAACTAATAAACCATTAATATCTGTTGTTAGACCATTTAAATCATATACAAAATAACTAGCATCGCCACCACTACTAGAGCCATTAAAAAACACCAATATATAACCGTCTGTTGAAAAATTGGGTGTTGCTGATTTTAATTCAATAAACTCATGAGTATCTATACTAGGAGTATCCGCATCTAATTCATTAATAACCAAAATTTGAGACCAACTAAATCCCGAAATCAATAGTAATACTATAAAAGTAATTTTTTTCATCGCTTTATTTTTCACAAAGATAGTTTATTATTAAATCTAAATGTTAAATGCCAATTAATTACAAAAAACACCTTAAATAAAACATGAAATTTATTATAAAATAAATTTCGAAAAAAGATGAATTCTTAAAATTGAGCCCTTATAAAGACCAAAGCCCTCTACGATTTCGAAAAGCACTCCAAAAAAGCCCTACAAAAGTTACAATATAAAAACACAAAAGCTACCTCATATATTAAATTAAAACCTAAACTAAGACAAGTCACATAATATTATAACAATTATTGTTTTTTTAGTTATAATTTAGAATTCAAATTCGTCGATTTACACAAAAACATTTGGAACATAATGAGTTGAAAATATATATTGAAAACTCAATCAAACAAACAAATCATTTTATTAACCCTAAAAACCAAAAAACTATGATGACATTAGCAAAACTGATTATTGAAATTATATTAGCAATATTTTAAAAATTTTAAAACCGACCAAAACAAAACCACCAATCAAAAACAAGTAAGACTTAGTTCTAGAATAAGTTTTACTATTTTTACTAAAGATTTATTATTCAACCTATAATGAAAAACAAAATCTTTAGAGTTCTGGCTCAACTAAACAAAGCCATACTACCATCTTACTCCAAAAAACAATTAGACCTTAGCAAAGCTTCTAAGCTACAACTTGCCATAATAGCTTGGCGTGTTTATGTAACTAAAAATGCACTTAGTTAATTAAAGACTTAGTGTTTGCCCATTTGAATTAAAAATCCATACCATTTATTGCACTACGCAATACAAGCTTTATAGTCATTTCATTAGCTCTTAAGTTAAAGAAAGTCTATTACAATAATGTTCTAAAACTTTCCAATTTTATGAGAAATTTAAGACTGTAAATTTCATCAAACTATTGCATGGTCTTATATTTAGTACATTAACCTTAAAAATAAAAAAACAATGAAAACATTATATGAAGCAACCACAAAAGCAGAAGGGGGCAGAACCGGACACATCACATCAGAAGACGGTACTCTAGATCATAATTTATCGGTACCTAAATCTATGGGAGGTGACGGTGGAAATGGCACTAACCCAGAACAACTTTTTGGTGCTGCCTATGCAGCATGTTTTGGTGGCGCATTGCAATCTGTTGCTAAAAACGAAGGTATTAAAATTGATGATGACGCATTAAGTGTCACAGCTATTATTGGCTTTTGTAAAGATGAAGATGGCTTTTTCTTAGAAGCGACTTTAGATTGTTACATCCCAGGAGTTGATTTAGAAACTGGTGAAGATTTGGTAGAAAAAGCACATGAAGTCTGTCCGTTTAGCAAAGCTACACGCGATAATATTACAGTAACCTTGAATTTATTACTAGACGAATAAGGCTCAGCTATTTTTAGTTCGCCAATAATCTAATTAATAAACCACGTTTATCGTTATGATTTTCGTGGTTTTTGAGTATAATAGAGTAAATTTTCTGCAAATAAAAAAAACCAACACTCTCAAAAATCGTTTGAAAGTATTGGTTTTAGTAGTGACCTCGACAGGATTCAAACCTGTAACCTCTTGAGCCGTAATCAAGTGCGCTATTCAGTTGCGCCACGAGGCCTTTTTAAGTGGGTGCAAATATAATACATTTATTAAATGATTGCCAAACTATTTATTTCAAATTTTTAAATTACTATTTTTGAAGTATGATTTCTAAAGAATTACTCCAACCTTTTAATTACTTATTCGATTCAGAAATAATCGATAGTATAGCCAATGTTGCATTTCTTAAAACCTTTAAAAAAGCGGATATTATTATAGACATAGGTCAAGATTTAAATTTTATTCCGCTTCTAATTAAAGGCAATATTAAAGTTTTACGAGAAGACAACGATGGTGATGAACTTTTATTATACGTTTTAGAAACGGGAGATACTTGCGCCATGTCATTAACTTGTTGCATGGTTAAGTCTGTAAGTAAAATACGTGCCATTGCTGATGATGATGATGCCACTGTAATAATGATTCCTATAGAATACATGAAACTATGGTTTAGTTCTAATGAGAGTTGGAGAAATTTCATCTTACAAAGTTATCAAATTCGTTTTGACGAAATGCTAGAAACCATTGACACACTCGCCTTTATGAAAATGGACGAGCGCTTATTTAAATACCTTACAGATCAGGTAAAGCTATCTGCTTCTACACATTTAGAAATGACACATCAAGAAATTGCAGAAGACTTAAATACATCTAGAGTCGTAATTTCAAGACTATTAAAACAACTCGAAAGAGAGAAAAAAATAGAACTTGGTAGAAACAAGATTAGTGTTTTAGAATTTTAGTCACATTTATTACATTACCTAAATAACAGAACTTTATTTTTGTCTTATAATTAATTTTATGGAATATATTTTACAACCTTGGCCTTGGTATGTCTCAGGTCCATGCATTGCTATTGTCATGTTTCTTCTACTCTATTTTGGAAGAACATTTGGCATGTCCTCCAATCTCAGAACCTTATGCGCTATTGGTGGCGCAGGCAAACGTGTAGCGTTTTTTAAATTTGACTGGAAAAGTCAACGATGGAATCTCGTCGTTGTACTTGGTGCTATTTTTGGTGGTTTTATTGCACATTATTTTTTATCAAATCCTATACACATGGATCTTAGTGAAGCAACAGTTAAGGATTTAACAGCATTAGGTTTTAATGATATTGGACAAAGTTTATTACCACCAGAACTATTTAGTTGGAATTCCGTTTTTAGTCTAAAGGGAATTCTAATACTTATCGTTGGAGGTTTTCTTGTTGGGTTTGGTACACGCTATGCAGGCGGCTGTACTTCTGGCCATGCCATAACAGGCCTAAGTAGCTTACAATTACCTTCACTCATTGCTGTTATTGGCTTCTTTATTGGCGGTTTAATTATGATTCACCTTATTTATCCAATACTCTTTTAATTATGGGAAAATATATCAAATTCTTTATTGTCGGAATATTCTTTGGAATAGTACTCGTTAAATCAGAAGCAGTTTCATGGTATCGTATTTTCGAAATGTTTAAATTTCAATCCTTCCATATGTATGGCATTATTGGAACAGCTGTTGGAACAGGAATTCTACTACTATTACTTTCTAAAAAAAACAACGTAAAAACCATTAAAGGCACAACCTTAAACGTCCCTTTAAAAGAACGTGGCTTTACACGTTATATCATTGGTGGAACTATATTTGGCTTAGGTTGGGCTTTATGTGGTGCCTGTCCTGGACCAATGTATATTTTGTTAGGCACAGGAGCTTTTTCTATTATAATTGTCATTATTGCAGCATTATTAGGTACTTATACCTATGGGTTGCTAAAAAACAAACTTCCACATTAATATGGAATTAATTGAAATACTAGGCTATATAGGTGCTTTAATTGTTGGACTTGTTTTAGGTCTTATAGGCGGAGGCGGTTCTATTTTAACCGTTCCTATTTTAGTATACTTTTTAGGATTTAGTCCAATCATTGCTACAGGCTATTCGCTTTTTGTGGTAGGCAGCACCGCATTAGTAGGAACCATACGAAACATCAAAAAAAATACAATAGATTTTAAAACAGCTATAGTATTTGCAATTCCTTCAATAATTACGGTTTTTATGGTGAGAAGTTTGGTCATACCAAATTTACCCGAAGTCATATTTTCTATTGGAAGCTTTAAACTTACCAATTCACTTTTCATCATGTTGCTATTTGCTATCATTATGCTTTTAGCTGGTTGGTCAATGATTAAATCTAAAACCATTAATAGCGACAATGTCATTAAAACATTTGACAACACCCATTATTTTGCCATTGGTACTCAAGCCATAGGTATTGGAGCTTTAGCAGGTTTAGTTGGTGCTGGAGGCGGATTCTTAATTGTCCCTGCACTAGTGCTATTGGTAAAACTCCCTATAAAAAAAGCCATTAGTACGTCATTATTTATAATCGCCATACAATCGCTTATAGGCTTTTTAGGAGATTTAAAAACGTTACAAATTGATTGGCAATTTCTAATCACGTTTACTGGAATCTCAATTACTGGGATTTTTATAGGATTAGCACTTTCTAAAAAAATCAGTGCAAAAGGATTAAAACGAGGATTTGGCTATTTCACCATATTTATGGCCATTTATATTATATTCAAGGAGCTCTTTTAACAGACTTTGTGATAATTATCACATTTCAAAAAATGAAGTTTCGTAAATTTGCAATACAAACAAATAAAGAATGAAAATAGAACAATTATATACAGGCTGTTTAGCACAAGGTGCTTATTATGTTGAATCTGAAGGTGAAGTTGCTATAATTGATCCGCTTAGAGAAATCCAACAATATGTTGATAAAGCCAAAGCTAATAACGCCAAAATTAAATATATTTTAGAAACGCATTTCCATGCTGATTTTGTATCGGGACATGTAGATTTAGCCAATAAGACTGGTGCTACTATTGTTTTTGGACCAGGGGCCACTACAAAATATGACATCCATTCTGCTAAAGATGGAGAGGAACTAAAAATTGGAAACATAACTATTAAAGTCTTGCATACACCAGGACACACTTTAGAATCTGCAACCTATTTATTAATTGATGAAAACGGAAAAAATCACGCTATTTTTTCTGGAGACACACTATTTTTAGGCGATGTTGGAAGACCTGATTTAGCTATTAAATCTGATTTAACTAAAGAAGATCTAGCTGGAATGTTATTTGATTCTCTTCGAAATAAAATTATGCCTTTAGCCGATGACATTATTGTTTATCCTGCTCATGGCGCAGGCTCTGCTTGTGGAAAAAACCTAAGCAAAGAAACTGTTGGTGTTTTAGGTGAACAGAAAAAAACAAACTATGCTTTACGTGCAGATATGACTAAAGCTGAATTTGTAAAAGAAGTGCTTGATGGTATTGCACCACCACCACAGTATTTTGCAAAAAATGCTATGATGAACAAAATGGGTTATGATGCTTTTGAAACCGTTTTAAAAACGGGTGATGTGGCACTTAATCCTGATGAATTTGAAGCTATGGCCAATCACGAATCTGCTTTAGTGTTAGATGTACGACCACAATCCGATTTTATAAAAGGCCATATTCCAAATTCTATTTTTATTGGACTTAATGGGCAGTTTGCCCCTTGGGTTGGCGCCTTAATTAAGGATATTAAACAGCCAATAGTATTAGTTGTTCCTGAAGGCAAATCTGCAGAGGCCGTGACAAGACTTTCTCGTGTTGGTTACGACAATACATTAGGCTATCTTAAAGGTGGCTTAGACGCATGGAAACAAGCTGAAAAAGATGTAGAAACATTAGATTCTATTTCTGTTGAAGAATTTGCAAAAAGAGCAAAAGCAAATGCCATAAACATCTTAGATGTTCGTAAAGATGGAGAATACCAATCGTCTCATATTATAGATGCACAACATTTATCACTAGATTTTATTAATGAAAAGATGAACGAAGTAAGTAAAGATAAAACCTATTACGTACACTGCGCAGGGGGTTACCGCTCTGTTATTGCTGCATCTATTTTAAAAGCCAGAGGCTATGATAAACTTATAGATGTTGATGGCGGCTATAATGCAATTAAAGAAACGGATATAAAGACAACCGATTTTGTTTGTCCTTCAACTTTATAAAGTCAAAAATTATGAAAAACACACTTAAAATACAAAACTTAAAATGTGGTGGCTGTGCTAACACTATAATAACACAGTTATCTAAACTCGACGGTATTTCTGAAGTTGTTGTAGATAATGACACAGACGAAGTAAGCTTTCTTGCGTCAACAGAAAACGACATAGAAGCTGTAAAAAGTAAATTATCTCATCTAGGTTATCCCATTCTAGGAGATGTAAACTCTTTACCTAAAAAAGCGAAATCTTTTGTGAGTTGTGCTGTTGGCAGAATGTCTAAATAAGACCAACAATTCTACATTACAAATAAGAATTACAAATAAAAAATCCCACTTTGAAGTGGGATTTTTTATTAAACTATTTCAGCACTGAGTCCTGCTTGTAAAAGCTTGGAACATCGTGGCTCTAAATCTTCATAAGAGCCCGTTTTTACAGTACACTTTCCTTTATAATGCACTAACAAAGCACATTGTTCTGCTTGTTCTGGCATATGATCGCAAGCGTAAATAAGGGTGTCAATAACATGGTCAAATGTATTTACATCATCATTAAACAATACGATTTCATTTTGTTTTAATTCTTCTTCTTTTAGAAGTAGCTCTACGGCATGTTTTTCTTTTGTCATAGTGGATATCTTTTTAAGTGCTTCTAGAGTACTCAATGTGACAGGCTCTATTTTTAATTACTACTAATTTATAAATTTTAACGAAACCCACTGCCCTTTTTGTATAGTTTCCGCCAATTTTAACATCTGCTTATTGCATTCAGCTTCAATTATTGGAATATCTTCTTGGTAAAAACCACTTAAAAATAGTGTTCCATTAGGATTTAAACACTTAGCATAACTTGCTATATCTGCTAACAAAATATTCCTATTAATATTAGCAATGATACTATCGTATTGTTTTCCTTCTAGTAAAGCTACATCACCTTCATAAACCGAAATATGCTTACAATTATTTCGATTGACATTTTCTAAACTATTTACATAGCACCAATTATCAATATCAATAGCATCGAGTTTAGTTGCTCCTACTTTTTCTGCTAAGATTGCCAAAACACCAGTTCCGCAACCCACATCTAAAACAGTCTTATTCTTAAAATCATTTTTCAAGATATGCTGAATCATCATATGAGTCGTTTCATGATGTCCAGTACCAAAACTCATTTTAGGCTCAATAATTAAATCGTATTTTGTGTTTGGTTTGTCATGAAAAGGTGCTCTAACAGAGCATACATCATCAACTATAATTGGGTTAAAATTCTTTTCCCATTCTTCGTTCCAATTTGTTTGCTCTATTTCCTCTGAAGTATAAGAGATTTCAAACTCATCTGATTTTAAAACGTAAACATCGTCTAAAATAGTTTCACTCCACTCCTCTTTTTGAATGTAAGCCGTAACCCCGTCTTCGGATTCTACAAAACTTTCAAAACCAGCATAACCTAATTCTGCTATTAAAATCTCAACTGCAGGTTGCAAAGGACTTACCTTAAATGTATAACCTAAATATATTTCAGACATTTATTTCTTTTTTTTGCAAATTTACTAATCATTAATTTAGTTACTATTACTTTTGTTGCAAATTAAAATATTATGAACAAATATATTGTTGCTATTCTTTTTTTGGTTTTTTCTCAAATATCTATTGCCCAAGACAATAATGATATAAAACTATCTGCACTACCTTATTATAGTTATGGTAAAGGTTTAGGCATTACCTCTCCTGACAGTATTTTTAAATTAAATATTCGTTTTAGAATGCAAAACCGATTTACTTATTTAAATAACGACGATGAAGATAATGGATACGAAGCCATGATTAGACGTCTACGTTTACGTTTTGATGGTTATGTTGGGGATCCAAGTATAATTTATGTCATTCAATTATCATTCTCTCCAAATGATGTAGGAGCAATTGAAGACGGCGACAACCTTAATATAATTAGAGATGCAATTGTATTTTACAGACCTGATAAGCATTGGAATATTGGTTTTGGACAAACCAAACTCCCAGGAAACAGGCAGCGTATAAATTCCTCTGGTGCTTTACAGCTTACAGATCGCTCAATAAACAATTCCCGCTTTAATATTGATAGAGATTTTGGACTACAGGTCTATTATTTAAATGAATTAGAACATAAATTTTCGTACAACATTAAAACCGCCATAAGTACTGGTGAAGGTAGAAATTGGACCAAAGAACCTGATACTGGATTAGCTTTTACAGGCCGTTTAGAACTGTTTCCTTTTGGAGCTTTTAAAAGTAACGGAACATTATTTGAAGGCGACTTAAAACGCGAAAAAACTCCTAAACTAATGCTTTCTGGCGTTTATCATTACAATGATGATGCACGTAGAACTCGTGGTACTATTGGAGATGATTTATTTGAAAAACGCGACATACAGTCCCTATTTTTAGATGCCATTGTAAAATACAATGGTTGGGCGTTTCAAACGGCTTATATGAACAGAACAACTGATAATGCTATAACCATTAACCCAGATGATGCTTCAGAATCAAGATATGTTTTTGCTGGTAGTGGTTTTGACACACAATTAAGTTACCTTTTTAAAAGTAATTACGAGCTTGTAGGACGCTTTTCTTACCAAGAACCACATAAAGACATTGAAATGTTAACGCCACAAACCAACCAATATAGTTTAGGAATAACTAAATATATTTGGGAACACGCATTAAAATTACAAGCAGAAATTACCAACAGTGAACTAAACTATTTTGACTCTAGTAAAGCCAATGATTGGTATTTACGATTTCAAGTAGAAATTGGTATTTAACTCTTGATATAACAATAGTTTTAAGCGTTTCTTTAAACGCAAAAAAAGTCCTTAAATAAGAGATTGTATTCCATTATTTAAGGACTTTTATTATGTAGTCGTACTAAACGATATTTAGAAGGCGTTTACAATTGCATAAAAGTCTTCTGCTTTAAGCGCTGCACCACCAATTAATCCACCATCAACATCTGGTTTAGAAAAAATCTCTTTAGCATTTGCTGGTTTCACACTTCCTCCATATAATATTGAAACAGAATTTGCAACGTCGTTTCCATATTTATCTGCCAAAGTTTTTCTAATGAAAGCATGCATATCTTGAGCTTGCTCTGGACTCGCTGTTTCACCTGTTCCAATGGCCCAAACGGGTTCGTAAGCTAAAACAATGCTTTTAAAAGCATCTGCACCTAAATGAAACAATGCGTTTTTAATTTGCCCCTCAACAACAGCTTCTTCATTTCCGGCTTTTCTATCTGCTAATTCTTCTCCAAAACAGAAAATAACGCGCATATCATTTGCTAAAGCCGCGTCTACTTTTTTAGCTAATGATTCATCCGTTTCGTTGTAATATGCTCTACGTTCACTATGCCCAAGAATTACTGTTTTAATTCCGATACTCTTTAACATACTAGCACTAACCTCACCTGTGTAAGCTCCGTTTTCTGCAAAATGCATATTCTGAGCAATAACCTCTATAGGTTCTTGGCGTAAAGATTCAAACGCTTGCCATAAATTTGTAAACGTTGGTGCAATCATTACCTCAGCATCTGATGTTTGATTTTGCTTTAACAAATCTGTTATTAACAGTTCTGTTTGAGGTAAATCATTATTCATTTTCCAGTTTCCGGCTACAATATGTTTTCTCATAATATAAGTGAATTAATTTTTTAATTTTAATGCACAAAAATAACACAATAAAGGTGAAAGTAAATTGACAATTATCAGTATTTCATTAAGATAACTTTACTCTAGGATCTAACCAAGCATAAATAATATCTACAAAAATATTAATGGTTATAAAAATGATGGCTATCACTAAAACAGCTCCCATTATTACAGGTAAATCTAAAGTGTTTAATGCATTTACAATTTCTTTACCTAAACCATTCCATCCAAAAATGTACTCTACAAAAACAGCTCCTGCCAACATTGACGCAAACCAACCTGAAATAGCTGTAACTACAGGATTTAACGCATTTTTAACTGCATGATTTTTTATCACCTGAAACTCACTTAAACCTTTAGCTCTTGCTGTTCTGATATAATCTTGATTTAAGACTTCTAATAATGAATTCCGCATCAACTGAATCACTACAGCCAATGGCCTAATTCCTAAAACAATGGCTGGAAGTATTAAATTTTTCCATTTAATGGTCATTTTCTCACCAAAATCATCAAGTTCGTATAAGCTACCTGTCATCTCTAAATTGGTGTACTTATGTAGTACAAAACCAAACAACCAAGCGAACAAAATAGCACTAAAAAATGATGGCACACTCATACCAAACGTGCTTAATATTTGAATGGACTTATCGATCCAAGTATCTTTGTACAATGCTGAAATGATACCAAAAACAACACCTAAAATAATCGCAATAACAATAGCTGAAATTGCTAAAACAAACGTATTTGGAATAGTTTCCCCAATTACTTGAGTTACTTTTTTGCCTTGCTTGGTAAAAGACTCTCTTAAATAAGGTGCTTTTACAACCGTAGTTGTATTACCTAATGTAAAAAGTGTTGTTGCAGTATATTTATTAGGACTCAAATAAGTATAATCTTTTGGTGTATTTGAATGAAATGAAATGGGCGACAAATCATTTAAATAATATAAAAACTGGGTCCCTATAGGTTTATCAAAACCATATTTTTGTTTTACCGCTTGTACTTGTTCTGCCGTTTGATTTTGACCTAACATCATTTTAGCAGGATCGCCAGGTAAAATTGTAAATAAAAAGAAAATGACAGTTATAACGCCAATCAAGGTGATACATGCGTAGCCAATTTTATGAAATAAATACTTTATCAAAAACAGATTCTTTTTTTAATTTCAAAATCTAACTATTGAAAACTATTACACAAAGAATATCTAAAGTTTTTCAAAAATTATTTTAGTTAGCATTTAACACCAATCTCAAATTCACGTTAATATTATTAACCACATAAAGGTTACAAACTACAATTCAATAGCTTCAATATCATTCCAATGTGCCTTGTTTACCACTGTTCCACTATTTAAAATAATGACTCCTGGGTTTGCCCTAACAATAGTTTTTACAACTTTCTCGTCACATAAGTAAAATTCAAAATTAAGATTGTAATCTTTTTTTAGTTGTGCTTTATCTGCAGAGCCAGAAGATGTTAAACCAATTACAGTATACCCTTTTTTCATCGCTTCGTCTGTAAACGATTTTAACTTTGCTACACCTTCAGCTTCACCTTTAGTAACATTATACATCGTAATCATTATTAACTTTTCTTTTTCTAAGAAATATTGGGTTAAATCTTCATCATCAGATTCTATAGATAAATCCTGAATTGGAGGCACATAACCTTCATCAATAACTTTAGTTTCTACACCTACATACTCTCCGTCTACCTTTGGATAACTTCCATTGGTTACAAATTGTTGCTCTTCGCCATTAACATTAAATGTCCATGTATATTCTGTAATTGCTTTTGGTGCACCTTCTGGAGTCACCATTTGTTCCGGTAAATTTTTACCAATCGCATAAGCTCTAAAATCTATTGATGGTAAATGCATTAAAACGTGATAACCAAACCAAAGTGACAATACAAAACTTAATAGAGCAATTATAGTTGTTGGCAATTTTGTAAAAATAGGCTTAATGTGTTTTACACCTACAAATAGAATTAAAACAAGCACTAACAGAATCACATCTTTAGTAAAACTTTCCCATGGTGTCAGTTTTAAAGCATCACCAAAGCAACCACAATCTTTTACTTTATCGAAATAAGCAGAATAAAAAGTTAAAAATGTAAAAAAGATAATCATTAACAATAAACTCCACACCGTAAATTTTGGTTTATAGCCTATTAATAGAAAAACACCTAAAACAACCTCAAACACTACGACAATAACAGAAATCCCTAAAGCATATGGAATTAAAAATTCAATATTTAAAACATCTGATCCAAAGTATTCTTCAAGTTTGTATGAAAACCCGAGTGGATCATTCAGTTTTATAAATCCAGAAATAATGAATAATATTCCGGTGAATATTCTGCTAAGGTTTACTATGTATTTCATATGCTTATTGTATTCCTTTTGTTCACTAAGAGTCGTCTAAGTGACATTAAATATATGTTTATTTTAATAGATTCCTGTCTTTACAAGAACAACAAGTTAATCACCTTCGTTTAAATGAATTAAAGCAAAAACTGCATAATTTATCATATCTTGATAGTTCGCATCAATCCCTTCACTAACAATTGTTTTTCCGGCATTGTCTTCAATCTGTTTTACACGTAATAATTTCTGTAAAATTAAATCTGTTAATGAGCTTACACGCATATCGCGCCAAGCTTCACCATAATCGTGATTTTTATCTAACATTAATTGCTTTGTTACGGCAATTTTTTCATCGTAAAGTTTAGTAGCTTCTTCTGTACTTAAATCGGGTTGTTCTACAACTCCCTTTTCTATCTGAATTAGAGCCATAGCACAATAATTAATTATACCTATAAACTCACTAACTTCGCCTTCATCTACTTTTCTAACTTCGTTTTGCTGCAACCCTCTTATACGCTGGGCTTTTATAAAAATTTGATCGGTTAATGATGGTAATCTTAAAATTCTCCATGCACTACCATAATCACTCATTTTATTTACATAAAGAGCTCTACATTTGGCAATTACGGCATCATATTGTTTTGAAGTATCTTGCATTGCTATAAATTAAGGTTCCGAAAGAATAAACTCTTGGATTAAAAACGATTCAAATATAAAGCCATGCCCTATATATTAATCTCGATTATCGCGTAAAATTTCCGTAAATTTCGCATAAATAAATTAGAAGTTCAAGATTTGAGGTTTAAAGTTTTCTTAACGTTTTTTTTAGATTAAATTATGAATATTAACTGCAAAGGCAAACTCATAGATTTATCCACACCTAAAGTGATGGGTATTCTTAATGTTACACCAGATTCGTTTTTTGACGGCGGAAAATATAATAACGAAACTGCTATTTTAAATCAAGTTGAAACCATGCTAAGCCATGGAGCTACTTTTATTGATATTGGTGGTTACAGCTCTCGGCCAAATGCTGATGATGTTAGTGAAACTGAAGAATTAAACCGTGTCATTCCTATTATTGAATTAATCTTAAAAAATTTCCCTGAAACTTTAATTTCTATTGACACCTTTAGAAGTCACGTTGCGAAAAAAAGTATTGAAGCTGGTGCGGCCCTAATTAATGATATTTCTGCCGGAAAACTAGATAACAATATGCTTACTACGGTAGGAAAATTAGCTGTGCCTTATATTATGATGCACATGAGAGGAACTCCTAAGACCATGCAACAGCACACTCAGTATAATGACCTAACAAAAGAAATTATCTCTTATTTTGCAGACAGAATTGCAGAAGCTCACAAAGCAAAAATAAACGACCTTATTATAGACCCAGGTTTTGGGTTTGCAAAAACCACAGAACAAAACTTTGTATTGCTCAATACACTAGAATTACTACAACTAATAGACCAACCTATTCTAGCTGGAGTCTCTCGAAAATCTATGATTTACAAAACATTAAATTCAACTTCAGAAAATGCTCTTAACGGCACCACTGCTTTACACATGGTTGCTTTGCAAAAAGGAGCAAAAATTTTACGTGTACACGACGTAAAAGAAGCTTCAGAATGTATTACCCTTTATAACCAATTGCAATCTAATTAACCTATGCGCTATATATACTTACTTATCATTTTAACATGTTTTAGCTGTAACAACGAACGTGTTTTATACTTACCCGAAATTGAAAAAGCAGAAGTTACAGAAGTTTTAGATGTATCACCTGCTTATATTTTTTATGATGAAACACAAGCTGATTCGACTTTATTAAATCGAAAAAATCTGATTATCTCTACAAATTGGCTAGTTAATGTAGATAAACGATTAACATTAAAACAAGCCATTCCGCATATAAAATTTATGCAAGACAAAAAGCGAAATGCCGAAATGCATAAAAATGAAGATGCTAAAAATTATTTTACTTGTAATGATACGAGTATTGGCAATTTGGGATTTTTAGAATTTACAGATGTTTTCTATGAATTTTCTGAACCAATAGACACCTCTATAAATCTACAAGATCTCGTAGCAGAAAAATTAAAAAACAACCAAGCCTCAACAAGTACTTTTTTAGAAATACCATTAGACATAACTAATAACAATAAAGATAAGATTCAACAAGAACTCCAATCTTATATAGAATTATTAACTCTTAGTACTTCAATTTCTGAAGACATGGTAATAAACGGATATGCTATTGATCTTTATTTTGAAGGACGTATGAGCTTTCAAGATTACATTTCAGTAAAATCAAAATTATCAAAAATTAAATCCGATAAAATTATAATTACCAACAACGAGTTTATATACTAAAACAGCCCCCTTTTGTCTTTTTTAAACCCCAAAAAGACTTAATTAATTAGATACGCATTTTCTTTTCTACTAAACATAAATTAGTAAATTAGCAGAAACACTAGCCATTTGGAAAACTTACAACTTTGGGATTTTAGATTTATAGACTTCGTGGATGTCTTCCTCGTAGCTATTCTACTCTATTACATCTACAAGCTTGTAAAAGGCACCGTTGCCATCAATATCTTTATTGGTATCCTTGTCATTTATTTTGCTTGGAGACTAACAGACTTCCTCAACATGCAGATGCTTTATAGCATTTTCGATGGATTTATGAAGGTTGGAATTATTGCTTTAATTGTCGTTTTTCAACCAGAAATTAGAAAATTTCTTTTAATGGTTGGCTCTACTAATATTGGTGGTAAACGAAATCTTTTTAAAAATTTTAAGTTTCTTAAAAATGATGATCAAACTTCTACAGACGTTGATGCTATTATTAATGCTTGCAACAAAATGGGGGCAACAAACACAGGAGCTTTAATTGTTATTGAACGCAATAATAATTTAGATTTTCTAACAGATACAGGAGACGAAATGAACATCTTAGTCTCACAACCTATTATAGAAAGCATCTTTTTTAAAAACAGTCCGCTTCATGATGGAGCTATAATAATAGACAAAAACATTGTAAAAGCAACACGAGTTATTCTTCCTGTGAATAATGAAAAAAACATTCCAGAACGTTTTGGGTTACGACACAGAGCTGCCATTGGTATTACAGAAAAAACAGATGCTTTAGCACTTTGTGTAAGTGAAGAAACAGGACAGATTTCTTATATTAAAAATGGCGAGTTCGAAATGTTTAAAAATACAGATGAACTTAGAGATAAAATTAAGCAAGATTTAGGCTAATGAATTGTAAAAATTGTAATAACACGCTTAGAGTATCACAAAAATTTTGTGATGAGTGTGGTGCAAAAATCATTTATAATCGCCTCATGCCAAAAGTATTAGCTCAACAAATAAACGAACAATTTATTTCCATTGATAATAAATTCCTACGTACATTTATTGATCTTTTTAAACAACCTGAAACCGTAATTATAGGCTATATTGAAGGGACTCGAAAAAAATATATAGATGTACTTCAATATTTTGCAATTGCCCTAACTTTAGCCGGAATTCAGGTCTTTTTAATGACCACCTTTTTCAAAGAAGCTTTAGATTTTGGATCAGCATTTATGGAAGGTTTTAATTCTGCTACATCACAAACAAAAAATTCTTTTGCAGATTTTAATTTCGATATTTTCACCAAATATCAAGGTCTTATATATATCATTTCTGTACCTTTTTCTGCTTTAGGCACATGGTTAGGCTATTATCTACTTGGTGAAAGACGCTATAATTTTACAGAACATTTAGTGATTAACCTATACTACTCTGCCCAAGTCATTATTGTTTCGGCTGTTTTAACAATTTTGTTTTTAGTACTCGGATTAGACTATCTAATTGTTTATAGCATTATTACTATACCAAATTTTGTTTACTTTTTCTACGTTCTCAAACGCATATTTAAAGGGCCTTTTTGGGAAGCATTTACACGATTTATTTTTGTAATGATTACCTATTTTATATCATTCTCTATTGTAGGACTTATTTTCTTTATCTTAGGTATTATTATCGCAATAATGGCACATAATTGAATTGTAAAAACTGTCATATAACGCTTGAAGAATACGATGCCTATTGTAAAAGTTGCGGTGCTAAAGTGATTAGAAACCGATTGACGATTCGTAATCTTTTTGAGCATATTAGCGAAACCTTCTTTAACTACGACAATAAACTACTCCAAACGTTTATTCAACTTATTAAACAACCTGAGGACGTAATAGTTAGCTATATAAATGGTGTACGAAAAAAATATGTTAATCCTATTAGTTTCTTTGGATTGGCATTAACCTTAACTGGACTTTCAATATTTTTATTGAAGAAATTTCACATGCAGCATTTAGACTTTTCTAGTCTTTTTGGCGACATTAACCTTTCACAAAATGCGTTTGACTCATCGTTTAGTTTTGGCTTAGAGTACAATTCCTTAATTTATGTTGCATTTATTCCAATATCGGCAATTATTTCATGGATTGTTTTTATAGATAAAAAATACAATCTCACTGAGCATGCTATAATTTACTTATACTCCATGTCTTTTTTAATGGTACTGATGTTTTTTTTAGCACAAATCGCATTACTCGTTACGCCAAGCAATTACATGCTCTTTAGTCTCCTATTATGGCCATTAATGTTTATATATCATTGCTATATTTTAACACGAATATTTAAACTATCGTTAGGAAGTTTAATTATGAAATCTATGCTGTTTTTTATACTATTCTTTGTGACCTATATTGGTGTTTCAATTTTAGTATTTGTAATAATGCTGATTACAGGCGTTGTTAATCTTGAAGATTTCACCCCAAAGTAAGGGTCTTTTACTAAACCTCTTCAGCTTTTAAAAACTGCACTTCGTAAAGGTTTTTATAATATCCTGTTTCTTTTTCTAAAAGCGTTTTATGTGTCCCAATTTCAACAATTTCTCCAGCTTCCATAACTATTATTTTATCAGCTTGCTGTATCGTTGCCAATCTATGAGCAATAACAATAGATGTTCTTCCTTTAGTTATTTTATCTGTAGCATCTTGTATTAATTGTTCGGAATATGAATCTACAGAAGATGTTGCTTCATCTAAAATTAAAATACTAGGATTGGTTACATAAGCTCTTAAGAAAGAAATTAATTGACGCTGACCAGAAGACAACATTACACCACGTTCTTTTACATTATAATGATAACCATCAGGTAAACTAGAAATAAACTCATGAATGCCTATTGCTTTTGCTGCATTAACAACATCCTCTTCTGTAATAGCATCGTTATTTAATGTAATATTATTCAGAATTGTATCTGCAAATAAGAATACATCTTGCAATACAACAGCTATTTGACTTCGAAGAGAACTTAAAGTCATATTTTTAATATCTGTATCGTCAACTTCAATAGTTCCTGAATTGATATCGTAAAACCGATTCAGTAAATTTATAATTGTAGATTTTCCTGCACCTGTTGCACCTACAATAGCTACAGTTTCTCCTGCTTCTACATGAAACGATATTCCTTTGAGAACCTCTTCCTCTTTAATATAAGAGAATCGCACATTTTTAAACGAAATATTACCTTTAAAGTGATTAGCTTCAATAGTTCCAGAATCGTCAATATTAGACGTAGTATCTAAAACTTTAAAGACACGATCTGCAGCCACCATTCCCATTTGTAGCGTGTTGAATTTATTGGCTATTTGATTTAAAGGTCTAAACAACATAGGAATAAACATAGTAAAGGAAATTAAATCCCCTAATGTTGTGTCAGGGTTTTCAGAAATAGTATCAAAGCCACCAACTAAAATAACCATTGCCATAGTTAATGATGCTAAAAATTCTGCGATTGGGAAGAAAATAGAATTATACCAAACCGTTTTTAACCACCCTTTTTTGTGACGCTCATTAATCTTCTTGAAATTTTTGTATTCCGTATCTTCACGTGTAAATAACTGTAAGATTTTCATACCAGTTACACGCTCTTGAACAAATGAATTTAGGTTAGAAACCTCTGTTCGTACATCTTCAAATGCACGTTTCATATATTTTTGAAAAATCTTAGTAGCAAATAAAACAATAGGCATTGTTATAAATACAATAAGACTCAACTTTATATTTATAAATGCCATAAAACCAGCAACCACTAGCATTTTTAAGACATCACTAAAAATCATAAACAGCCCTTGTCCAAAGATATCGGCAATACGCTCCATATCTGTAACAGCTCTTGTAATTAAAACACCAACTGAAGATTTATCGAAGTACGTCATTTTAAATTTGAGCATGTGCTTAAATAACTTCACACGTATATCTCTAACCACAGATTGCCCTAACCAACTCGCATAATAAATAAACAGTAATTGAGAAACAACCTCAAGCACCAATAAAGCTAGCATGATAAGCATGTATAGCACAAAACCGTTGTATTCTTTATTCGCAATTTTAACATCAATAGCTTCCCTTAACACATAAGGTCTAAATGCGCCAAACAATGCCAAACCTATTACACAAAATAAGGAAATAACAAAAACTGTACGATAGGGTTTTATGTAGTGCAACAATCGTGTAAACAACGATATATCAAATATTTTTTTTCCTTTTTCTGCCATTTTATGCCGAACTTGTTTCGGTATCTTTTCCGTTACAACGGAAATTTAATTTATTAACTCTCTAATTTAATTGTTTCAGGATAAACTATTTTAACCAAATACAATCCATGAGCAGGAACTGAAAATCCAGCTTCACTTCTATTCTTTGATGCAATAATTTTATGCAAATCTTCAGATTTCAGTTTACCTAAACCAATATTTACCATCGTCCCAACGACAGCTCTTACCATATTCCTTAAAAATCGGTCTGCAGTAATTGTAAATATGAGCTGATTAGAGTGTTGGGTCCAAAAAGCTTCTTTTATATCGCAATTATACGTTTTTACTTCAGTATTACTTTTAGAAAAACATTGAAAATCTTTATACTGAAATAATATTTTGCAAGCCTCGTTCATAGCTTCAACATCTAAAGGTTGTTGAACTTCGTAAGCAAAATCGTAATCAAACACATTTTTTGATGTCGATATTTTATAATGATACGTTCTACTTACGGCATAAAACCTAGCGTGTATTTCTGGCTTAACTTCAAACACAGAAATCACAGCAATATCTTTTGGTAAAAAAGAATTCAGTTTATAAACTATATCAATATTTTTAAAGTCGCCTTCAAAATCAAAATGTGCAAACATTTGTGACGCATGAACACCTGCATCTGTTCTACCAGCTCCCATTATAGCTATTTCGGTTTTCAGTATAGTAGAAAGTGCCTTTTCTACAACTTCTTGTACAGAAATAGCGTTAGGCTGATTTTGCCATCCATGATAGGCTTTACCATTATATGAAAGTTCAATAAAAAATCGCAATAGAAATCTTACTTTTGTTAAAGTGCAAAGTTACTGTTTTAGTTGCTAAAGAAATCCTAAAATATAAAGTTATAGTTTAGCGATTTCTCTAAAAATAAATATGAAAAAAATACTCCTTTTATCAGACACTCATAGTTACATAGACGAGGCCATTCTTAAACACGTAAAGCAGGCTGATGAAGTTTGGCATGCTGGAGATATTGGTGATTTACAAGTTACCGATAAAATTAAGAACCTAAAACCCTTACGAGCCGTTTATGGCAATATTGATGATGCCAAAGCACGAACAGAATTCCCTCTTCACAACAAATTTATGTGTGAAGACATGAGTATATGGATAACTCATATTGGTGGTTATCCTCCAAAATACAATAACCGTGTGAAAGAAGCATTAACGGCAAATCCACCAGATATTTTTATCACAGGGCATTCTCATATTCTAAAAGTGATGCCAGATAAAAAACTAGATTTATTACACATGAATCCTGGTGCTGTAGGTAAACACGGTTTTCATAAGGTGAGAACAATGTTACGGTTTAAAATTGAAGGAAAAACAATTAAAGATTTGGAAGTAATTGAATTTGATTCTTAACTATAAAAAAAAACAAAAGCATCATGACTACGTTTGTTTAGTCCAAATTATTTTTTACGATTATTCATAGCATATAACAACCCTAAACCTGCCGTACCTACACCAATGAAGATTGAAGTAACGAGAGTAAACGCAGCTAATTTATACAAAAAACTTAAAGCCAAAGCGGCTAATACATGTAAAAAAACTTGTTTTTCATTTGTTAATAGAGACTTTAAAATCTTTAATTAAACTATTTTATTTTAGTTTAATAAGACAAGTCTATTTTTTCTAAGAAAAATATGAAGAACAAAAAAAAACCCAAACGGCAGCGTTTGGGTTTTTCACACTAATACTACTAAGATTTTAGGTCTATCGTAATCGATCTACAGATTTTACGAGATCTTCATCCTTTTTAATAGCCTTGTTAGCCAAGACTAAACACACAATAGAAAAAATAGGAAGAAGAATCCCAATACCTTTCTCAGAAACGTTAATTTCTCCAGATAAATTTAGAGATTGATATACAAAGATTCCTAGTAAAACAAAGTTTAATACTATATTGAGTCGTCCCAAAACAAATTGGGATTTCCTGTTTTTAAATCTAAAAATCGAAAATACAGATAATAATGCAGAACCCAAAAATAAACCTAGATAAGTATAATTATCTATCGCAAATACTTTTGCTCCTGAATTATCTGTCCACAAATGAAACACAAATATTAAACCTGCTGAGATAACAGCAGCTAAAAATAAATATAAGGTTTGTATGCGTTGAATCATATCTTTTATTAAAAAAGTTCTGCAAAATTAGCAGTTTATTTTTTAAAAAGATAGAAATTGTTTTAAAATAAAATTGTATTATTGCAATAGAAAGAAGTAACGTACTGAGTTGCATCATTCTAATCTTCCAAATTAATCTCACTTTTTTTCTTTTTATTTCATTTAGAAAATATTGAATTAATAATATCAAAATTATAATACATATACAACATACGAATGTTTGAAATTTCTCAGTTAAAAGCTAAAAAACTTCCTGAATTACAGGAGATAGCGAAACAACTAAACGTACCAAAATACCGTACACAAAAAAAATTAGACTTAGTTTATCAAATTTTAGATTATCAAGCTGCCAATCCTGCTGCTGTTAAAGCTAAAGTGGAAACAGAAGCTAAAGCTGAACCTAAACCAAGTAAGCCGCCACAAAAGCGTGCTAGAGTTCAAAAAGCTCCTCCAAAAACTAAAGAACAAAAAACGCTAGAATTTTCTGACGATAAAGAAGAAACTAAAGCAACACCTCCAGAGCGTAAACCTCAGCCACGCAAGCCCCAAGAACGTAAGACACAAGAGCGCAAACCTCAAGAAAACAAACCTAGAGAAGATAAATCTAGTACTGAGAAACCTACTAACGAAAAGGCTCATAACAAACCTCAAGAACAGAAGAAACCTAACCCTCGTAAAGACGACAACAGACGTTCACAAAACAACAAGGACAACAGGCAACCACGTTCTAAAGATGGCAATAAAAATAACGGTAATAAAGATAGTAGAAATCGCTATCGTGAACCAGACTTTGAATTTGATGCGATTATTGAAAGTGAAGGTGTTTTAGATATTATGCAAGACGGTTATGGGTTTTTAAGATCTTCGGATTACAACTACCTATCGTCTCCAGATGATATTTATGTCTCTCAATCTCAAATTAGATTATTTGGTCTAAAAGTAGGAGATACTGTTTTAGGTAATGTTAGACCGCCAAAAGAAGGTGAAAAATATTTCCCATTAATTAAGGTAAGTAAAATTAATGGTCAAAACCCTAATGTTGTAAGAGACAGAGTTGCTTTTGAACATTTAACACCATTATTTCCTCAAGAGAAATTTAATATTGCCGAAAAGCAAGCAACAATTTCTACACGTATCATGGATTTATTTGCTCCAATTGGAAAAGGGCAACGTGGTATGATTGTATCGCAACCAAAGACAGGTAAAACCATGTTATTAAAGGATGTTGCCAATGCTATTGCAGCGAATCATCCTGAGGTTTATCAAATGATTTTATTAATTGATGAACGCCCTGAAGAAGTTACAGATATGCAACGTAATGTACGTGGCGAAGTCATTGCTTCTACCTTTGATAAAGAAGCACATGAACATGTAAAAATCGCAAACATCGTTTTAGAAAAAGCAAAACGACTGGTAGAATGCGGGCATGATGTTGTTATTCTTTTAGATTCTATTACACGTTTAGCTAGAGCTTATAACTCTGTTCAACCAGCATCTGGAAAAATTCTTTCTGGTGGTGTTGATGCGAATGCTTTACACAAACCAAAGCGTTTCTTTGGTGCTGCTCGTAACATTGAAAATGGTGGTTCTTTAACCATTATTGCAACAGCGCTTACAGAAACAGGTTCTAAAATGGACGAAGTTATCTTTGAAGAATTTAAAGGAACAGGTAATATGGAATTACAGTTAGACCGTAAGATTTCTAACCGTCGTATTTTCCCTGCAATAGATTTAACATCATCTAGTACAAGACGTGATGATATTTTATTAGATGCAACTACTATTCAACGTATGTGGGTTATGCGCAAATATTTAGCAGACATGAATCCTGTAGAAGCTATGGAATTCATTAATGATCGTTTCAAGCAAACTAGAAACAATGAAGAGTTTTTGGTTTCTATGAATGGCTAAACCATTTCAATATATATCAAAAAAAAACCTTGAATTAAAAATTCAAGGTTTTTTTATATATCATATTATCCTGATGTTATACTCTGGGTTTATTAATGCCTCTATCGTACATCACAATACTGCCTGCAACAGACACATTAAGACTTAATTGAGATTGAAATTTTACTAAAAAATGACTTTTTTCGATAGCCTGTTTAGACAGCCCATGGTCTTCTGCACCTAATAAATAAACACAACGTCTAGGATGATTAAAAGTTTCTAAAGCCACAGCTTCTTCTGTTAATTCTACTCCAACGAGTCTTGCGCCTTTAGGGATATTATTAAAGAAATCTTCAAAAGTATCGTAGTGAAAATAAGGCATTGATTTAACCGCATTATGGGTATCACAAGCTTGTTTTGCATAACGATTGCCTATTGTAAAAATAAAACTTGCTCCTAGATTTTGAGCAGACCTCCAAAGCACTCCTAAATTTTCTGGCGTTTTCCCATTCTGAATTCCAATTCCGAAGAATTCGTTTGTAAAATTATCATTCATAAATCAAAAATATAAATTTGAGTTATTTTTTGATTAAGAAATCAAAAAAAAGAGGTTGTATAAATATTTAAAATACTATTTATACAACCTCTATTTGATATATATTATGCTGTTACAGCTAACTTAATCTTTATGACATTGGATACATCTAAGACAATCTGTTTGAACATATGTCAGCTTGAGTGCAGTCGAAGAATTAAATCCCTATAAGTATTTCGACTGCGCTCAATATGACATTTCATTCTTTATTCTTTTTTTTAACACTCTTTTTTTGATCTATATTATGCTGTTGCAGCTAACTTAATGTTTTGTTTATACTCTATTGGCGAGCAATTGTATTGCGCTTTAAAAATTTTAGAGAAGTAACTTCTACTTGAAAACCCTAATGAATATACAATTTCAGAAATGTTTAAGTCTGTGTTTTTAATAAGCTCTTCAGACTTCTTAACTCTTACTGATCTTATAAAACTGTTAAGCGTCTTACCATGCATTAATTTGAATCCTTCCTGAACCTTAGCTGGACTTATTGAAATCTTCGCTGCCAATTCTGTAACGCTTAGGTTAGTCTCAGGGAAATTATTAATGTAATCCGATAATTCTTTTATTTGCTTTAATTCAAATGCAGTTAATGATCCTGTTGGATTTTGAGAACTCTTTAGATCTAAAGAATGTTGTTCTATCTCCATGGCTAATACAAAATTCACTAATCCTTGAATTAATAATGTTCTTACTACACCATCTTGCTTTATAGCCTTTAATTGCTTTATGTTTTCTGCAATTTTTAAGTTATAAGAACCTACATAACTATAATCTGCTGTTTTTCCTGAAATAAAAAGTTCTGAAACCATACTATTTATATGGTGCTTCGCTGAGCTCTTTTCAGAGGTGTTTACCGAAATAATCGTAGAGTTTACATAAACGTCTTTAAAAAAGCTGATATGATTTTCATTGGTCTCAATATTAGCAGAAATTCCTGTTTGAAATGTTTTAACTGTGTTTGAAGTCCCATTATTATTAAAAGAATGTTTTAATTTTCCTTCTGAACAATATAAAAAGTTAACTACTGATCGTTTAGAACTTTCTACAACGAACTTAATGTCTTCTTTAAACTTTACATCAAACTCAATGAATACGGTGTTTCTTTCTAGTTCTATACCTCTAATTAAGCCTACACCTAACTCATTATCTATTTTTAACTCAACCTCTTTTAGGTTTGTTGTAAAAGTTCCACCAACTTCATTATTTAAAGCGTGAAACATAAATTGTAAATTATTTGCTTTAATCTCTATAGTTTTCATATGTGTTTGTTTTTGGTTAGACTGTAATTTTTATAAATCCTATTTAATCTTACTCATTAGGATTGTAACTCTTGTAAACTTAAATGGTCTCTTTGGTACTTACTACGGCATTAAGTTTTGAATACCTTAGTTCTGAATAAGCAACTTCAAATTTGCGTTTTGGAAAAATTCTTCCCACTCTTGCAAACTGCTTTTGTAAATGTTTAGATGATATTTTCATGATATAATTGATTGGTTAATTTTCTTATGACAAAGTAACAACCTCTTTAGGCTTGCTATGTTATACAATTCCTTAGTTTTGTTACATCATTTCTAAAATGTGTTAAACAAAACATAAAAGAGTACAAATTAGAGGTCTATTAAATCAACCATTAACTCCACATAAACCAATACTTACAAATACGCTGAAGAATAACCAGACAGAATAGATAATTAAAAAAATAGATTTAAATGGAAACGTTTAAATTGAAGTAACCTTGAAAAAGGCTTGTATTAATCTTTAGAATTATTTCTATTGACAACTATAAGTAAGATAATTGCTGCTACTAATACAATGTGAATTACAGCAGATAATGCATAAACAAAAAAGCCTATCGCCCAAAGGATAACTAACAGCACTAAAAAAACGTAAAGAAAAGTCTTCATTGTAGAAAAACGATTTTATTAAGAGCTCCAACTCTTTACAGAAATTTGCTATAAACCAGTTAAAAGAAATAGTTTAAGCATTAATAAAAATGAGGAGTAAAACTCATAACAAATATGCTCAATTGCAAATAGAGCATGTTATACAATTTCAGAAAAAGTTTATACTATTTTAAGGCAGACAATAATGTGACTGTTATTTTAAAAACGGCAAGTAAATTATAAATGTGGCACCAATATTAGGTTTGCCCTCTGCAATAATAACCCCTTTATGATTTTCTACAATCTTTTTACAAATGGCTAAACCAATACCTGTACCTGAATATTCAGATTTACCATGCAACCTATTAAAGAGTAAGAAGATCTTTTCAGCATAAGTTTGCTCAAACCCAATACCATTATCCATAAAGGTGATTTTATGATGAAACTTATATAAGGATTCCTTTATTTGCTCTACATCTCTAGAGCGCACCTCTTCGTGTGTAATTTCTATTATTGGAGGAACTTCTTCTTTACTATACTTTAACGAATTGCTTATTAAGTTGATAAACAATTGTTGAATTTGAAACGAAATGACCTCCATTGTTGGTAAATCATCACAAATAATTTTAGCTTGTTTCTCTTCAATACTATCTAAAAGCTCTGTCTTAGCATGCTCTAAGAGCATATTCATATTTGTTTTTAAATATTCTTTTTCAGAGGTATTTGTTCTGGAATATTGTAATAAATCTTCGATAAGCATACGCATTCGCGCAGATGCAGATTTCATTCTTTGAATATAGAGTTGTCCACTTTCAGAAATACGATCCTTTTCTTTAGCCTCTAATCGTGACATAAAGGTCTGGATTTTTCTTAAAGGCTCTTGTAAATCATGACTCGCAACATAATTAAACGCAGACAGTTCTTTATTGGTACGTTCTAGCTCTTGATTACGCTGCTCTATAATTCTGTAGTTTTCAACTTCACTTGTAATATCAATAGTAACACCAAACATTTTTTTATCACCTTCAGTATCATCCATAAGTTTAGAATAAGCCTTTAGATGCTTAATAGTGCCATCTTTATGTACTACACGATACTTCGTAAAAGGCAATTCTTCTTCACGCATCATCATATTAACTTGTTGTCCTAAATGATTGATATCTTCTTCGTGTACGTATTTATAAAAATTTTCTAAAGTTGGTTCAAAACTTTGTGGCTCTTCACCTAACAGACGATATAAATTATCCGAAAACTCAAATTCATTTTCTTCAATATACCAAACCCAAGTACTGGTATTACTCACTATCTCAGATTGCTTGGTTAATTTTTCAAAAATTTCTAATTCAACATTATTCTCTTTTAGAGCTTTTAAGTCCTTAGTCATTTTAAAATAAGCTAATAAAAGAATAATTAATGTTACTATCAATAGACCGTAAAACAACAAAGGAGTTAAACCTCTTTTCGCTTCATTAATTTCTTGATTATGTATTAATAAACGTTGTTCTAATTCTAACATTTCGGTGATATCTGTACGGATTCGGTCCATCTTAATTTCACCTTCATGTAGTAAGAATAATAAATCTTGAGAAAGTATTGCATCATCCTCTGCCAAACTAAACGATTTGTCAAAATTCTTAAAGCGTGATGCAATATCACTCTTTAATTCCTTGAGTTTTTCTACCTGCTCACCACTAGGAACAATTAGAGTATCTAACCTAGAAAGGTTGTTGGTTATTTTTTGTAGACTCTCATTGTACGGATTAAGAAATAGTGAATCATGCGTTAGCAAAAAGCCTCTATGTCCTATTTCAGCATCTTTAAGGTTGGAAATAATAAGCTCTAACTCACTTCTTAACGAGTAATTATCTTTAACAACTTTTGATGTTTGAGATAACTCACTAATATGTTTATACGTAAAACCACCTATACATAAAATAACAAAAAGACCAACGACAAAAGCGGTTCTTAGGTATCTGCTGGAAGGTGTTGGCATAGCTTATAATCTTAATAAAAAATTGTCTTTATTTAAACCACTGGTATGATATTGCCAATTGGTAGTTACGACTTCTGAAAGTACTTTCTTAAGTTTTTCAAAATCATTAGGCTTCTTAATATATACATTGGCACCTTTAACAAAGGTGTTTTCGATATCTTCTTCTGATGCCGACGTAGAGTAAATGGCAATGGCCATACCTCTTAATCGTTTAGCCGATTTGATATCTTTTAAACATTCTAGTCCTGATTTTTTTGGCATATTAAGATCTAGAAATAATAAGTTAGGAAGGGTATTATTGGAATCATTTAAATATTCCATTAATTCTATACCATCCTTAAAAAGTAAAACTTTACTTTTAATTTTCAATTCTTCAAAGGCTTCGGTAAAAAATAACCTATCGTCCTCATCATCATCAGCCAAAGCTATATTAATATAATCGCTATTCATATCTACAAACTTATAGTTAGGTTAGTTTATTTGTTTTCTTTTAGCAATAATACGCTGAAAAGCTGAAGGTGTAATACCTGTTGTATTTTTAAATTGTTTACTTAAATGTGCCACACTAGAATAGTTAAGTTTAAATGCTATTTCGGTAAGCGAAAGATCTTCATTTGTCAATAATATCTTAGTGTACTCTATTTTCTGTAATATAATAAAATTTTCAATGGACGTATAAGTCATTTCAGAAAACAAATTAGACAAGTAGTTGTAATTCTCTTCGAGTTGCTCAGACAAATAAACAGAAGTCTTCACATTTATATCCTTTTCATTAAAGACCATATCTACGATGACATCTTTAATTTTTTGAATAACGATTTTTTTAGGGTCTTCTACAACCTCTATCCCGAAACTATTAATATCTTCATGAAACAGCTTTAACCGTTCTTCTGATACTTTATCCATCAATTCTATTTCACCAAAAGCTGTTTGCTGATAATTGAATTGGTGCGCTTCCAATTTCTGCTTTAAAACAGTATTGCAAACTTTAGTAAAGTCGAATTTTAACAATAATTTCATTATAAATCGTATAGCACTAGGTTAATATTTACTCTATTTTGATTTTAATCAAATTTAATATTAAAATTCACATAAATCACTATGTTATTTTACAGAATCACTAAAACATAAAGATTGAAACTAAATATTTGTATAGATTGGACTTTTTAAAATGTAAAAAAAGCCGATTATAATAACCGGCTTTCCTTTGTAATATAGATTTAATTGATCTACTAAAATTCTGAATAATTAAATTTTTGACCACCTATTGAAATATCTGCCATTGCTCCAGCTTTTGATTTTGCAAAAATAACAACACCATCGTTATAATTGACATTTTTACTAGCTCCTTTATCTACTATTACCGCTTTTGCTTCTGCAGAAAACTCAAAGTTTCCTTGCTTAAATGCATTTAAAGCCTCTTCTGTTTCAAAGAACACAACTTGTATATAGGCTTCTCCGCCTGCTTGTAAACCAATGTCTAGCTTTTTCATATCAGCCATTCCTATAGGCATTCCGTCTTCATAAACAACACCATTACCTGAAGCCGCCCCTATAATTAAGGCACCTTCTCCTATATTTGGAAACACAACATAGCCCGAAGAATTGCTAAAAAATTTCTCTAATCCAACATCTGACTTCTTTAACGTTGAGATTGCTTTCTCTGCGTCTTTCATAACACGTTTATCATCTTTATTTTGAGCAAATGCAAATACAGTTACAAACAGCAATGCCATCGTTATTATTAAATTTCTAATTTTCATAATTTAAAATTTATTAATTAAACATTCATTTTAAGAAAGTCTTAAAAACAGTTAGTCATCTAACTTTCTTTATGGTAAAATTATGAGTATTCTCTATTCTTAATTGATGCAATACAATTAATTATTGATGCTATTAGAGATTGTATTATGATAAGATCATATAAAAAGAAGGCAAATAAAAAAGGCTTTCGATTTCTCGAAAGCCTTGTCTTACTTAGTAGCGGGAACTGGACTCGAACCAGTGACCTTCGGGTTATGAGCCCGACGAGCTACCTACTGCTCTATCCCGCGATTTAATCTTAAAATGATTTTCTTAGCTTTTAACTCTCGGTTCATAATGCCGACTCAATCATTTTAGGACTGCAAAGATAATACTTTTTTTAAACTATGAAAGACTAAACAAAAAAAAACGCTCAAATTTATTTTGAGCGCTATTATTTTAATCCTGATAATGATTAATCATCATCGTTTTCTTCGTCATCTAATGTCGCCAAGACTCCTTGATTTAAATTTGATTCGTCTAAATCAAAATCTACAATGTTTGGTAATTTTTCTTTTAAAACAGCATAATTACCTTCAAATTTATTGTTACTTAATAATAACGTTTTCAAGCTTTTTAATTCTACTAATACTCCTGGCAGGTTTCCATAAAATCCATTATTTGATAGTACCAATTCTTCTAATTGGGTTAATTCACCTATTGACTTTGGAATTGTTCCTAATAGGTTATTATCAAAAACACTTAGTACTTTTAAAGATTTTAACTTAGATATGGTGCTAGGTAATCTACCCATAAGTAAATTACTACTTAAAATTAAGCTTTCTAATTTAGTTAGATTTCCTATAGATGACGGAATCTCGCCAAAAAAATCATTATTAAATAGTTCTAAAGATTTTAAATTAGTTAAAGCTCCTATATCTGAAGGTATAGCACCATTAAATTTATTTGAAAATAACTTTAACTCTTCTAAACTAATCATGTTTACTATAGTTACTGGTAATTCTCCTTCTAATTTATTGAATGATAAATTAAGAACTTTTAAATGTGTTAAGTTTGAAATTGACTCTGGAAGATTTCCTATTAAGTTATTAAAACTTAAGTTTATTCCAACAACATTATCTCCTTCTAAAGTAAGTCCGTACCATTTTGAAACTGGTTGTTTTAAATCCCATGAATGATTCCAAGAATCACCATTGGTTGCAGTATATAAATCTACCAATGCTGTTTTTTGATCCTGAGAAACATTGGCATACGAGATTACTGATATTAAGCAGAATAATAGTGTTATTTTTAGTGTCTTCATGGTTAGTAGAGTTTTTTGTGGAGGGACACAATAACAGTACGAATATAGTAACTATGACTACAAACTGCAACTTTTTTCGATGAACTACATATTCAAAATACATAAACTCCTAAAAACGTGCACTATAATTATTTTTACTGTTCTATATTTTCAGCTAAAAAACTTATAATATCCTGTCTTTCAACGACAAGTGAAACTTGGATTGGATTACAACAAATTTCACAATCTTCAATATATTTTTGATGCTTTTGAGAGACATCGATTAGCATTGAAATTTGCTCCCAACAATAAGGACATTGAAAAAAATGTTCATGCATTGTATTTCAATTTAAAACTGAATATTTAATAATTCTCCACTAATCTGTAGCACCTCTAACTCAGATAATTTGGCAGCAAATTTTGCTTGATTTCGACTTAATTCGGCATTAAGTAAATTTACTTGTGCTTGTCTAAATTCAATAGAATTAACTTGTCCTATTTTGAATTTTTCTTGTGTACGATCAAAGTTATTTTGAGCCGTTACAATATTCTTTTCTTGAATATTATAAATTTTAAGCTTATTCTGGTAATTATCCCAAGCATTATTGAAATCTCGTTCTATATTAAGTAAAATATTTTCTTTTTGAAGCTTTTGGGTTTCAAGATTTATCTTAGCGTTTTTTACACGTGTTATGGTTGACCCTCCATCAAACAGATTCCAACTTAAATTTAAACCCGCAGACAAACCTGTGTTTGTAGAAACCGCTAAAAGTGCCACTGCATTATTATTATTTTTGTTCCAGCCATAAGTTCCCGACAACCCAACTGTTGGTAGATAAGCAGATTTACCAGAACTAATATCAAGTTGACTAATTAAAATATTTTTTTCTGTTTGAAGTAATGCTACATTTCGAGACTTTGCTTTTTCAAATAAACTATCTTTATGAAATTGAAGCGAAAACTTAACGTCTGTTTCAACATTAAAATCATTGGAATAAACATCTCCCAAAACTAATTTTAAATCACGCTTAGCAATTTTTAAATCTTGTTTGGTATTAATAATATTAATGCTATCTGTGTTAATATCCACCTCTGCATTTAACACCTCTAACTTGGTACTCTGACCGTATTCAAACTGATATTCGGCTCTTATTAATCTATCTTTAGTATTATTCAAAGTTTCTTCTAATGCATTTAGATTATCTGAAAGCTGAGCCACATTATAATACACTGAAAATAGCTGAAGTATAGTTGTTTCTATAGTCTCTCTAGCTTGTAGTTCTGACAATTGATATTGCTCTTTTAACCGTTTATAATTATAACGTCTGCCTAAACCATCAAAAAGAGTATAATTTAAACTCAAACTGGCATTATAATTAGAACTTTCTGCACCATTTAAAACGGCATCTGGCCTACCATCAGAAAATTCGGCTTCAGTATTGTCTAAATTATAGTTTGCACCTGCATTACCTGTAAGTGTAGGCAAAAAACCTGTATTAAGAATATTGGTATTATTCTCTGCAACTGCAACTGCATTTTTAGCAATTTTTACACCATAATTATTTTCTAAAGCTAAAGAAACGGCCTGTTCTTTAGTTAAAACTTCTTGTGCTTGCAAACCAATACAGTATGCAAAAAACAGAAATGCAAGTATATTTTTAATGTTCATTTGCTTCATTTTGTTCTTTAATAGCACGTTCTACTTCTTCTTTAGTTACCTTATTTCCTGTAGCTAACCATTTACCTCCTTGTTTAATACTATTGCTAAATGATAAAAACAAAGGTAAAACCAATAAGGTTAAAACCGTTGCATACGCAATTCCGAAAGAAATAGAAATAGCCATAGGCTTTAAAAATTGTGCTTGTCTACTTTTCTCTAATAACAATGGGGCTAAACCAGCAATAGTTGTTAATGAAGTTAAGAAAATAGCTCTAAAACGCGACTTCCCTGCTTCAGACAATGCCAAATCAAAAGCCATACCTTCTCTAAGATTACTATTGAATTTACCTATTAAAACTAAACCATCATTCACCATAATACCAATCAAGGCTATAATCCCTAAAAGGGATAAAATATTAACTTGAAAATCTAACAACCAATGCCCCCAAGCTACAGCTGTTAAACTAAACGGAATTAATAAAAGAAGTAAAAACGGTTGTGAGTAACTTCTAAATGTAAATGCAATCGTGATATAAATTAATATTAAAATAATAGGACCTGCTACACCTAAAGAACCAACTAATTTATCTTTTTCTCTATTCTGCCCCTCATAAGAAGCATTTATAGTTGGATGTTTAGATTGTAACTGTGGTATAAACACAGTTTTAATATCATCCATGATATCTGTGGCACTTGTACTCGGATCTTTTAGATCTGCATACACTTGTATTTCTCGTTTACCTTCAAGGTGATTTATAGCAACATCACCTCTAGCAATACTGTAACTTGCAATATCTTTTAATGTTACACGTTCGCCTGTTGGTGTTACAATACGCATAGCGTCTAAATCGTTAATAGAACTTCTATTTTCTCTATCGTAACGCACCCAAACTTTAATTTCATCTTGTCCTCGCTGAAAACGCTGTGCTTGCGCACCAAAAAATCCTGAACGTACCTGAGCCATTACGGTTCTTAAATCGAGTCCCAATAAATAGGCGCTTTCTTTTAACTCTAATCGGATTTCCTTTATACCAGCAGGATCATTATCACCAATATCTTTAAGTAACGGATTGGATTCCAGATACTTTTTAAGCTCTAATTTAGACGCTTTTAATTCTTCAATATTATTACTTAATAAAGAAACTGACACAGGACTACCGCCAAAGTTTCCTCCTGAACCATAAATTAATCGTTCTGTACCTATTACAGGGCCAACTAACTCTTCTAATCTATTAGTAACTAAATCTGATTTTATTTCGTCTGGACGTTCTTCTCCTGGTAATAAATTAATTCTTAATCTCGCGCTAGAACTACTACTAATTTCTACTATCGTATTTTCAAATAATTGTTTACCAGTACCTTTAAGAAATTTCTCTGTCAGTTCTTCATTTACAATAAATGCTTTCTCTTCTATCATAGAAATAATAGAATCAGTAATTTTTACATTCGTTCCTGCAGGCATTACTAGTTCTATATTGGCTGCATCACTAGCGACTCTCGGAAACATCGTAACACCTATCACACCTCCACCAAGCGACCCAAGTGTTAATACTAGCAAAGCAACAAAAACGCCTAATGAGAATAATTTAAATCTTAACACACGATTTAAAATAGGTGTATACACGCTATCTCTTAAAAAAGACATTAGCCGATCTCCACCGTTATTAATAGCTCTCATAAATGAGAAAAACTGTTTTATTTTTGAAGGATTTTCATCAACCTTCTGAGCTCTTAATGCTTTAGAATGCGCTAAGTGAGCTGGTAAAATAATTAGCGCTTCTACTAAAGACACCACTAATGTTAAGATTACAATGACGGCAACTTCACTAAAAAACTCACCGATTCTACTATCTAAAAAGAAAAACAAAGAAAAGGCTAAAAGCGTCGTAATAATTGCAGATACCACAGGTGGAATAACTTCCATAGTACCATCGATAGCCGCTTGAATTGGACTTTTTCCTTTTTCGTAATGCTGATAGATGTTCTCAGCAATTACAATACCATCATCCACCAAAATACCGATAACGATAATCATTCCAAAAAGCGACAACACATTAATAGTGACGTCAAATTGAGCGGCAAATATAAACATCCCTAAAAATGAAATAGGCAGACCAAAAGCCACCCATAATGCCAAACGTGTATTTAGAAATATCGATAAAAACACTAAAACCAGAATCATACCAACAATAGCATTTTCCGCTAATAATTGGGTTCTTTGTTTTAAGGTCACAGATAAATCTCGAACCACATCTAACCTTATATTAGTATACTTTTGGTTATACTCTTCTATATAGGCATTTATTTTATCTGCTGATGTAATTAAATCTTCATTATTAGTACTTGTAATCGAAATATTAACAGCCAGCTCTTGGTTAAAATAGGTCGCATTTGGTGTTTCAGAAAAACGATCTCTAATGACCGCAATGTCTTTTAAACGAATTACTTTTCCGTCCGAAGACGCTCTTACAATGATATTAGAGAGTTCGCTACCGTAATATTGTTTGTTATTCGCTCTGATTAAATACTCCTCTGCAACCGTTTTTACATTACCACCAGTAACTAAAATATTGGCATTAGTGACAGCTGCTGCCACCTCATTAAACGTAAGGTTATAGGCTAATAAATCGAGTTCATTAACGGCTATTTCAATTTCTTCCTCGGGAAATCCCGAGATTTCAATTTGAGAAATACCATCAATTGCCCGTAAATCTGTTTCTACTTGGCGTGCTAATTGTTTGAGTGTTACTAAAGGAATGTCTTTTCCGCTAATTGCAAAAGAAATCGTTTCTCGCACTGCTTCTTGCTTAGAAACGACTAACGGCTCCATACCCGTTGGAAACGATGGTACACGGTCTACTGCATTCTTCACTTCAAGAAGCATAAAGTCTAAACTCTCTCCTTTTTCAATTTCTACCGTAATACTTCCACTATTTTCACGCGATGTTGACGTTACGCGATCAACCCCTTTAAGTCCTTTTAGGTTATCCTCAATTTGAAGTACAATGCCTTCTTCAATTTCTTGAGGCGAAGCACCAGGGTAAGCAATATTAATATTGATAATTTTAGACTCTGTAAGCGGAAAGAATGACGATTTTAAAGATAAAGCGCCAATAGTACCAAAGACAATAAATGCTATAATAAAAATATTTACTGCAACATGATACCTTATAAAATATTCAATTAATTTTCTCATTATTGAATAGAATCAGAAGTTACAGTATTGCCTTTTGCTGCTTTAACATGCATTCCGGCATAAGCACCAGGCACAGGTTTTCTTAAAATTATAGTCCCATTTGGCACATCCTTTAAAATAACTTTTGCATTAGAAAAGTGTACTGGTTTCACGGCTATTACATCAAGTAAACTATCGTTAACCACATATATTTCTTGACTATCTAATAATAAGTTTCTGTCAATTTCTATAGCATTCTCAACCTTTTGAGCATTCAAATTTGCTTCAAGATACATCCCTTCTTTAAGGTCTGAATGTTTAACTTCGATATAAGCCGTTATAGTTTGTGTAGTTGCATCTATGCTTCCATTAACTCTAGAAACTTTACCTTTATAAGTTTTACTATTATCTAAACTGGTAAGCGTAACATCTTCACCTTCTTTTAAAACATCGGCAAAAGATTTACTAATAGCCACTTCCATTTCGTAAACTGAAGGGTTAATAAATTCTCCTAATTTCTGGCCATTTCGCACTAAAGTACCTTCAGTAACTAAGGCTTCGGTTAATATCCCTGAAAATGGTGCTGTAATTCTGTATTTTGTTAAACGCTGTTCTAGGTTTTTAACATTATAATACGCACTCACAATACCTCTACCTGTTATAAAGTAATTTTCTTTTTCGTTAGATATTTCTGGAAGTTTTGGTGTTGTTTTATTTAAATCAAAGCTATTTAAGTACGTTTGCCATTTTTGAAATACATCTGAAAAATCTAAACGCAAATCTGGCATTATAGCGGCAATACTATTATACAAAGTACTTTTAGCAGATTGAACACTCGCGTAGTATTCTGAGGCATCTAAACGAATTAATGTTTCTCCCTTATTGAATTTCTGACCTGGTTTAAAAAGCTTTGAACCTGTTTTAAATAAACCTTGAACTTCAGAATACAACTCAACACGTTGCAAAGCAGTGAGATTTCCATTCGCTGTAATCACAATTGGTACTGTTGTATTTTTAACAGTGTCTACAAGAACCGTTTTAACCACTTTAGGTATAACAGGTTTTGGTTTGTGTTTGTTATCTATAAGATAATTAGCATAAATAATTGCACCTATTATTAATGCAACTCCTAAAACGGATAAAATAATTTTTCTTAACATAAGCTCGTTGGTCGTCAATAATTTACAAAGCTAACTTTATAGCTAAGTGAAGCCGTTAAAAAAATCTTAATTATTAACTAGAAATCTCATCGAGCTCAAACTGAACCGCTTCCCAGTCGCTCATTAATTTCTCTAAAGCCTTTTTCTTTGCTTGATATTCATCAAAAAATTTAGGCTCTGAAGCTGTATTATCATAATCTGTTGCCAATTTTACATCATCAGCTTTAATATCTTTTTCTAGCTGATTGATTTTAGATTCAATATTGCTCAACCTATTATTTAACGATTTTAATTTTTTCTGATCTTCGTAACTTTTCTTATTGCTTTCCTTTGGTTTGTCTGCTACTACAGTTCTCTTTTCAGCTTCTCTTAAGTTTTCAAGATTACGTTGTTCTAAATAAAAATCAATATCGCCTAGATATTCTTTGATGTTTTGATCTTTAAATTCGTAAACAGTATCCGTCAAACCTTGAAGAAAATCTCTATCGTGGGAGACTAATATTAGGGTGCCTTCAAACTTTGTCAACGCTTCTTTTAATACGTTTTTAGATTTAATATCTAAGTGATTCGTAGGCTCATCCATAATAAGTACATTTAGTGGCTGTAATAATAGCTTAGCTAAAGCCAAACGATTTCGCTCTCCACCAGAAAGGACTCTTACATATTTTTCTGCTTCTTCTCCTCTAAACAAGAAAGACCCTAAAATATCTCTAACTTTACTTCTATTGGTTTCATTTGCCGCATCAATCATGGTATCTAAAACCGTTTTATTGCCGTCTAAATACTCTGCTTGATTTTGTGCGAAATAACCAATTTGAACGTTATGCCCTAAAGTTAGTTTACCTTCGTGTTCAAGTTCTCCTACAATAATTTTTGCTAAAGTTGATTTCCCTTGTCCGTTTTGCCCAACAAATGCGGTTTTAATATCACGTGGTACCGCTAAATTTACATTATGCAATACTTGTAAATCGCCATAACGTTTAGACACATTTTCTAATTCTACAACCACTTTTCCTGGTGTAATAGAAACTGGAAAATTTAAAGACATTACACTGTTATCATCTTCATCAACTTCAATACGATCAATCTTATCTAATTTTTTAATCAGCGATTGCGCCATTGTCGCTTTAGATGCTTTAGCTCTAAACTTTTCAATAAGCTTTTCGGTTTGTTCAATCTTCTTCTCTTGATTTTTTTGAGCTGCTAATTGCTGAACCTTCATTTCCTTACGCAAAGCTAAAAATTTGGTGTAAGGCTTATTGTAATCGTAGATTCTACCTAATGAAATTTCAATGGTACGATTGGTAACATTGTCTAAAAACATTTTATCGTGAGATACAATAACTACTGCTCCGCTATATCCTTTTAAAAAGTTCTCTAACCAAATGATAGACTCAATATCTAAGTGGTTAGTAGGCTCATCTAAAAGTAATAAGTCATTATTTTGAAGTAGAAGTTTTGCTAATTCAATTCGCATTCTCCAACCACCAGAGAATGTATCTGTTAGTTTATTAAAATCTTCACGTTTAAAACCTAATCCTTGAAGAATTTTCTCTGTTTCTCCTTGGTAATTATAACCTCCTAAAATTTCGTATTGATGTTGAACATCATTCAAATCAACCATTAATTGATGATAGGATTCACTTTCGTAGTCTGTGCGCTCAGCTAATTGCGTGTTAATTTCTTCAAGCTGCGCTTCACATTTTTTAATCTCTTTAAATGCTTGATAGGATTCTTCTAATACTGTTTTACCTAAATCGAAGTCAATATCTTGCTTTAAAAACCCGATTTTCATATCCTTATCTGCTGCAATTTGACCAGAATCAGCTTCCTGTTCTTTTGACAAAATTCGAAGCATAGTAGATTTACCTGCTCCATTTTTACCAATTAAACCAATACGATCTCCAAGACCGAGTTTAAATGTAATTTCTTCAAAAAGGTATTCTCCTTGAAATGATATAGAAAGATTATGGATATTTAGCATAAGTTTTTTGAATAATACAATTGCGATTTTGAGTTACAATTGTTACAATGCTTCAGTTATATTATTTTATCTTCGCATTGTCTTAGAAAACGCAAAAGTAAAGGTTTTAGTTATGATTAGAAAAGGAATGAAACTTTATAGTATTCTTTTTGGTGTATGTCCAAAATGTCACCAAGAATCCATGTACCAGAATAAAAACCCTTATGTGCTTTCGGAAGTTATAAAAATGCGAGAAACATGCTCGCATTGTAAGACTAAATATCAAATAGAGCCTTCTTTTTTCTATGGCTCAATGTATGTAAGCTATGCTGTTGGAATTGCTTTTGCCGTAGCAGCATTTATTATTAGTTACAATATATTGGGATTTTCTTTAACGATTGCTTTTATAGCTATTGTTGTTACACTAATTGCATTTATGCCTGTAATTATGCGTCTCTCTCGTAATATCTGGATTAATCTTTTTATGAGTTACGACAAAGAATTGGTAAAAAAATCGACTACAGAATTAAAACAACATTAATTACTCAAAACGCTTAATATTAATAGCGTCATCTAACTTTTCGACTTTTTCTATAAATCGAAATAGTTTACCTGCCACATAAGGCGCAATCATAACTCCTCTTGTTCCTAAGCCATTTAACACATAAATATTATTGTGTTTTGGATGTCTACCAACCAATGGACGTCTATCTTTTACAGTAGGTCTTACTCCTGCAATATGATTAACAACTTTAAAATCACATGTAATAAATGTCTTTAATTTTGAAGTTAATTCTTCTTTAGCTAAGGCTGTTGGTCTATTCGTTTTATCAAGATTATTATATGTAGAGCCTACGTTATACAAATCATTCCCTAAAGGAATAATAAATACTGAAGATTTAATGGCATAATCAATTTTTAAGTCGGGTGCTTTTATCACTAAGATTTCCCCTTTAGAACCTGTAAGCGGAATTGTACTAAAATACGGGTTTTGTTTTATACCAAAGCCTTCTGCAAATACAATTTGCTTTGCCTTTACATTTTCGTATACAATAGATTCATTATTAAATTGAATATTATCATAAATAAACGATTGTTCTTCTAGGCAATTAGCTTCTCTAAGAAGGTTCTTGTAACTCGTTATAAGCATTTCTGTATCTAAACGACCTGCATGTAAGACTTCACCAAAGCCATAAGGAGCATCAATTTCAGAATTATTATTTTTAATAAGTTGAAGCGAAAGGTAAGGTTCTAAAGAAGGCTTGTCTGATGCCATAAACCATTTATTCTGCTCTTCAATGGAAGTAAATCGTCTTAATATTCGAAGTTTATAATCTACTTTTATATTCAGCTCATTTTCAATTTTAGCATATAAAGGCAATGCTAATGCAAGTTGTTCTTTAGCCATCCAAACTTCAGAGAATCGTTTCAAGATAACCGGGTTATATAATCCTGCCGCTACTATAGATGATTGCTGAGAATCATCATCAAAAACAATAAACGTTTTATTATTGGCTCTTAATTCTTCACAAAAAGAGATGCTTGCCAATCCACATCCTACAATGATATAATCTACGTCTTTCATTACAGCAAAAGTAAATAAATATAGACTCTAAAAGCCTTAGGAAGACAGATAAATATTGATTGCAAAAAAAACGCTCACTTAAAAAGTGAGCGTTTATATTATTTTATGTTAAGTTAACTAGTAACTCCACATATCTTGTTCAAAGTTTCTAATCTTATCTTTGATACGTTCTGATTCTAAAAGCTGCATTAATGCATTTTCTGCAACGTAATCTTTTACCTCTCTATCACCATAAACATTTTCTTCTTTATAAATAACTGAACTAAAACGTCTGCTATTTAATATATGATCAAATGAAAGTGGTACAGCACTATTCTTATTATTGAAAGCCTTAGCTTCATGAAGAATATCTCTTAATTCAGGATAAAAGATCCAAAATAAACCAATTGGTTCTTTATTAGCTTCATCATCAGAGTCAATAAAGTTAACATCTGGTGCTGCAGGTGCTATACCTAAGATGCGATATTTTAATTCACCTTGACGCTTATCAAAGTACCAAAGTCCTTTAACGAGATAAGAATTAATATCTGCTGGTCCTATCTCACGACGAATAACGTACTCTTCAGGTACAAGAGAGGTATCAGAAACACCTTCTTGATTCATCCATTCAATTCCTTCATCTTGAATTTCTTCCTTTTTTAATGAAGGGGCTAAATCTTCCATAGTACGTTCTTCAGTAAAATATGAATCTGCATACACTTTTGGTATAGTACCATTATTGATGTTTTCCATTAACACCATGTATAATGATTTTCTATCGTCTCCTAAATTGCTTTCAGTAGGAAAGTATAAAGGGAAATTAGCACGTTCATCTAAAACTATCTTTTCCCAAGTCATTTTAGAAAATAAGATATCTCTATCACCAACATATCCATACTCTAAAGGCTTGTCGTTATCTAGAAGTAACTGCGCTTCAGTTTTCATACCAACTTCTTCTGGTATTTTTGCATTTAGGATATTAGCTTGAGCAAACATGCTGTTTGCGGCTAAAACACCTAATCCTATACATAAAAAGCTTTTTAAATTCATCTTATCTTTTATTATAATTTGGGATTTTCTTATCAAATGATAACGTTAATTATCACAATTAACTATTGATTAGTTTGTTACTTCAACCGCTACAGGAGAAACACCTTTTAAGTTATAACTAGAATTACCTGTAATCTTAGCTTTAATCTCAAAAATAGTTATTACATCACCTTTACGAGCTCTACCAATAGCTGATTTTGCTTGACTATTCATTTTAGTACCGGCAACCAATACTGTAGGCTGTCCAGGAACTTTTATTTTGAATGATGTTACACTAATTGGTAAATCGAATACGAAATCATCCAATTTAGCACCAACTGTTCCAATTTCTATGTTACGCTTAGGTAATTTTGCAATACCATCTTTACCAGAAATTGTACCTGTAGGCTTAGGAATATCTTTAATTCTAAACGTTTTTTTATCAGTTGCTGAAGAACCATCATCTAAAGTAGCAGATACATTAATTGTAACCTCTCTACCTGTGCCAGGATTCATTACATATTTGCCACTACCACCAACGGACTTAAGTCCTGCTCCTGTAGCTCTTACTTTATTATCTGGTACACCAGCAAAAGAAATCGTCATTGGGTTAGCAACCCCACGATAAACAACGTTCATCTTGTCTGCAGAAATTGTTGCAGAGTTTGGTCTTGGCACTACAACATAGTTTCCAATAATTGGAATATCTAATGGCTTACCATCTTCAATAAAAGTAAATTGACCTTCTACTTGATGTTCACCAACATTACCTACGTTAAAGTCTAACTTTGCCGCACCTGTTGAATCAATAGCATTTGTTAAATCTATTTCTTGACCTTGTACTTTTAATTTTGTAGGTGTTACATTAGCGTACTTACCTAACACAACTCTACCTTGAAACTTCTCACCTGCAAAGAATGCAGACTTATCAGCTAATACGATAGCTTTGTAGTTCTTTAACGATACCGCTTCTGTTACTAAGTTTCCTAAGAAACCGTTGTACATATTAGTTTCTGTCGCTTTAATATCGTTTTGCATAGCTGTTAACTTCGTGTAAGAAGCGATAGCTGGGAACCCTTGAAAATGATAGTCTAACCATTTCTTTTTTGCTCCTTCACTATCAACGATTGGGTCTAAGCTGAAACGTTTTTCAAAGCTTTCAATTACTTTAGACCATTTAACATCCTCACCAACAATTTCTTTAATATCTGATTTATACTTTTCAATTGCTGCTACGATTTCATCACCTCTCTTAGTATAACGGTCACCAGTGAACCATAATTCATCAAGCTTATCTCCCTTATCCATTTCTTCGTAAGGTAATTCACCGTTCTCTTCTCTTTCGTATCCACCTTTTTTTACAATATCTTCTTCCTTTACAGTTTCGATAAATTTGTAAAATGCGTCTGATACTTTGCTAATTTGTTGTGCTTTGCTCGCTACAACTGCAAAATCTTCTGGTTTTTCTTCAGCCTTTTTTTCTAACTGATCTAAAATGCCTTCATTTGAAGCTGCCGCTAACTCATTAGCATTGTCAAATTTAGTATTCATTAACCCAAATGCAGATAGTACTTCTTTTGACATGGTCATTGCGATCATGGCAATAAATACCAAATACATTAAGTTAATCATTTTTTGCCTTGCGGACTGTTTTCCTCCTGCCATTTCTAACTAGTTTTTTTAATTATTAATTAATATGATTATAAAAACCAATTAGTTCTTGTTCATTGCAGTTAACATACCACCATATACACCATTTAAAGATGAAAGGTTAGATGCCAAAGATTGCATTTGCTCTTTTAATTTAGTCGCATTTTCTACAGCTTCTTCATTGATAGCAGCTTGTCTGTTAGCGCTTTCAACTTGTAATTTATAAAGACTGTTTAATGACTCCATTTGAGCAGCAGCTAATGACATTTCTTCACTATATTTCTTTTGAGCAGCCATTGAGTCTACTGTAGGAGAAATTCCTTTTGCAGCACCTTCAAAGTTTTTAATGCTATCACCTAAGCTTGCCATAAGCGCACCATCAATTTTAGCTTCTTTTAATAAATTATCTAATTTCTTAGATAATAAACCATCTGCATCTTTAGGCTCTTCTAATTTTTTCTTTTTTCCACCTAACGACTGTCCGCCAGCTAATTCCGGATATACAAGAGACCAATCTAAGTCATCTCCTTGTTTTTCAAATGCTGATATCGTAAATACAACTGCTTCAACAATCATACCTATAGTAAGGATAAGGGATCCGTAAGGCCAGTGTTGAATTTTGAATAATGCTCCAATAATTACAATTGCCGCTCCTAGTCCATAGACCATATTCATTGTTGATAATTTCTTTTTTGCCATGATTTTAATTTTTTGTTTTCAAATGAGCTAGGTTAATTAATGCTCATTTTGGATTAATATTTAGTTTAAGTTAAGTTTAATTTTTAGTTTGTAGCTGCGTTTTTAGTTACTTCAGTTCCCATATAATCTTGAACTGTTCTAAATCCGATATAGCTTCTTGCAGAATCTGCATATTCATAATCTCTTGAACTTACTTGCAAGAAATAAGCAACATCTTTCCAAGACCCTCCTCTTACTACTTTACGAGCATTATTAGGATCGTTTACATTAGGATTAATTGTTGACGAATATTCATACGATGCAGGATCATAAGAACCGTTTACCCATTCTGATACGTTACCTGCCATATTATATAAGTTGAAATCATTAGGATCGTAAGCATCAGCTTCTACAGTATACAATGCTTGGTCTGCTGCGTAATCTCCACGTAACGGTTTGAAGTTAGCCATGAAACAACCTCTATCATTTTTAGTATAAGGTCCACCCCAAGGATAAGTTGCTCCTTGTAAACCTCCACGTGCTGCATATTCCCATTCTGCTTCAGATGGCAATCTGTATTTATTTACAGCATGCTTTCCTCTTTTCTTTCTATCTGCATTGTGATATAAAGTTCTCCATTGACAGAAAGCCTGTGCTTGTTTCCAAGACACACCTACAACAGGATATGCTCCATAAGCATCATGCCAGAAATAATCATTATGCATTGGTTCGTTATAAGAATAAGCGAAATCTCTAATCCAAGCTGTTGTATCTGGATAAATTTCAACTTCTTGCTGAACTATAACTTCAGAACGTTTTAATCCTCTATTCTTAGCTGCTTTAGCTATTTCCATATAGGTATACTGAAATTTAAATTGCTTTACATCCCAAGTACGTTGACCATTATATGATTCTTCTAAAGGTAAATACATACCATCCATTACTTCGGCATACAATTCATCTGGATAATCATCAGTATCAAAATACAATTCGACATCGCGATTAATTTTTCTTTGCTCGTTTCCATAGGTATTAACCATATAGCTTTCATAAGCATTCAGGTTATTTGGATCTGAATCGACATAAGCAAACTCTCCAATATCTCCATTTCCTGGTGTTTTTCCTTCTAAGTCAGCCATTTCAGCTAATTTTAATCTTAGTGTAGAATCTCTTACCCACTCTACAAATTGACGATACTCGCTATTTGTAATTTCAGTCTCGTCCATATAGAACGCTCGAACAGTTGCTGTTTTAGTTGGAGCATCTTGTACGCCAGCTAAATCATCATCTGACTTACCCATAATAAAAGCTCCGCCAGGTACTAACGTCATCCCATAGGGCTTTTCTGGATGCCATTTCTTACCCTTAACACCTACCAATTGTCCTCGATCTCCGGAATTACAACTGGCGACCATAACTAGTACTGCTGTTAGTAAAATAAACTTCTTAATATTCATAGTAACTCTAGGTTAAATTAGTCCTTATTATTTTTGAGGTCGTAAACATATTTATATATTTCCGAATAAACAACTTTTTTTTTGTTTTTTTTGCATTTCACCCTTAAAATAAGCATTTCGTCGATTAAAAAAATGTTAAAATTCGATTAAGTGTTCGCTTTAGAAGCTATTCTTCCTATAAGCTTTGTACCAACGCTCAGGTATTTCACCTTGAGTTGCGTGCACATAATCGGAATGCATGCATGGTAATAACGTATGCTTTTTTAATTTATTATTAACATTTGGCAAAAAAGGTATTTCAATCCACCAACGTCCTGTTTTTAAACTTTTATAAAAAATCAGTTCGTCATCCTCTACCAACACATTATACTTTTGGTAATGATTTTCATTATTAAACTGATCATCTTTAACTCGGCAATTAACTCCTTCAATAAAATACCATATCATTTGAGCGACAAGCATTGATGTTGCACTATCATTCTTAGATCCATTGTATTCATAAATACCAAAGGACGACACTTTATTACTTATGCCTGCATATCTACTGATAGCACAAATCTCTTTTCCTGAAAACCCATTAGGAGAATATTTTTGATTATCGCTAACCTCAGCAGCTCTAACCGACTTTAAATCGACAGATACAATATGAGCATCTCGCATTAAAGGTTCAACTTTATTTATATCTCCAGAAATTTCACCTAAACGGTAGGCCTCAAAGTATAACTTTTCTATGAGATCTATTTCTTCTTGGGAGTTAAAATATGTTTGATACCCTATTGTTGAATAATTAAACAGGTTATAGGGCTCTTCTACAATGACTTTCCCCACATAACTATTATTCTTAATCGGAAGGTTAGCATCGCCTAAATCGAAATTCGTATCCACACTTACAATATTTACCATTGGTAACAGTGAATCGTAAGCACGATAATTAGCGTAAGTTAAATCTTGACTTCCTCCTAACACAATAGGAATCACTCCCTTCTCTACTAAAACAGATATTGCTGTTCGAATAGCAAAGTACGTATCTTCAACTGTCTCACCTGGCTCTATATCTCCTAAATCAGCTAGTGTTGTATGCCAATTACCAGGAAATAAAGAGTAGAGCGTTTTACGGATAGAATCAAAACTTACATGAGCTCCCATGTAATTAACGTCATTTCTATTCTCCTGAACGCCAATGATTGCCATTTGAACGTTTTCTAAATCTGGTATTCCGTTTTGACGAGAATGTACTTTAATTTTTTTCCCTAGCGCTTGTTGCGCTGCTAGTTCATTATGAGCTAAAACCGCATCTGATACAGGCGTGAGGAAATTAAAATTCATATTCAATTATTTCTTTTTAGTTGTAGCTTTCTTTTTTGTTGCTGTTTTCTTAGTTGCAGTTTTCTTAGTGGCTTTCTTTTTTGTCGCCTTCTTTTTAGGTGCGTTTTTTTCGAGAATTTCTTGTGCTTTCTCTAAAGTCATTTTACTCACATCAACAGTTTTGGCTAACTCAACTTTTTGTTTGCCTTTTATAATGTTGTGTCTTCCCCATCTTGCCTTCTCTACTCTTACCCCTGCATCTTCCCAATTATGGATAACCTTATCGATTTCTTTCTGAATTTTTTCTTCAATCAAAGTAACGATATCTTCTTCAGATAAATTATCCCAATCGTATTTTTTATTTACATTAATAAACATGTTGTTCCATTTGATAAATGGTCCAAAACGCCCTTTACCTTTGGTAACTTCCATATCTTTATACATATATATGGGAGCATCTGCTAATTCTTTCTCCTTTATATATATTAGTGCTTCATCCATTTCTACACTTAAAGGATCAACTCCTTTAGGCAATGAGACAAACTTTTTACCAAATCTTACATAAGGTCCAAAACGTCCATTATTAACTTCGACCTCTTCGTCTTTATAGTGACCTAAAGCTTTTGGAAGTTTAAATAAATCCATAGCCTCTTCATAGGTAATAGAATTAAGCTGTTGGTCTGGAGATAAGCTTGCAAACTTAGGCTTATCTTCATCCTCCATAGTACCAACTTGCACCATTGGTCCAAACTTACCTAAACGCACGCTAACTTGACGACCAGTCTTTGGATCTGTACCCAAAATACGTTCTCCTGATTCACGTTCTGCATTTTCTTGTACATCTTCAACTTGAGGATGAAAGCCTTTATAAAAATCTTTCATCATCTCTCTCCAATCTTCCTTGCCCTCTGCAATATCGTCAAAACGATCTTCTACTTTAGCCGTAAAATTATAATCTAAAATACTTTCAAAATGTTTTACTAAAAATTCGGTTACAATCATACCAATATCAGTTGGCACTAATTTTCCTTTATTGGAACCTGTTTTTTCAGAAAGCGTATTGGCTTTTATATTTTGATTTTCAAAAACCAATTGCTTGTAGGCTCTTTCATCTCCTTCGTGCGTCCCCTTCTCTACATAGTTTCTATTTTGAATGGTAGAAATAGTTGGCGCATAAGTTGATGGACGTCCAATACCTAACTCCTCTAATTGTTTCACTAAAGAAGCTTCTGTAAATCTTGAAGGTGGTCTTGTAAAACGCTCCGTTGCAGTGATATATTTATTCTGAAGTGCTTCACCAACTTTTAAATCTGGTAAAATACCTTCTTGCTCTGTATCTTCATCATCTGTACCTTCTAAATATACTTTGAGAAAGCCTTCAAAAGTTATGATTTCACCATTTGCTGTGAATTGTTCGTCTATCTTATTTTTTGAATTAATTTGAATTTTAAGATTCGTACGCTCTAGCCTTGCATCACTCATTTGCGAAGCAATAGCACGTTTCCATATTAAATCATATAATCTTGCTTGGTCGCGCTCTGCATTAACAGTATGGTTTGAAAAATCTGTAGGCCTAATCGCTTCGTGAGCCTCTTGTGCTCCTTTAGATTTTCCTTTATAATTTTTTGGATTACTAAATTCTGAACCATAGGCAGAAATAATTTCGTTCTCTGCTCCTTTTTTTGCTTCATCAGATAAATTAACACTATCTGTTCTCATATAAGTTATAAAACCTGCTTCATACAAACGCTGAGCGTTAGTCATGGTTCTACTTACAGAAAATCCTAATTTACGTGAGGCTTCTTGCTGAAGTGTTGATGTTGTGAATGGTGCTGCTGGAGATTTCTTTGCTGGTTTCTTTTGTAAATCTGAAATCTGATAAGTCGCGCCTAAATTATTATTAAGGAAATCTAACGCTTCTTTTTCAGAATCGAAATTCTTAGGCAATTTGGCTTTAAAAGAATTTCCGTCTTCGTTTGTGAATTCTGCATCTACTCTATACGAAGCTTTAGGTTTAAAAGCTTGCACATCGCGTTCGCGTTCTACAATTAAGCGTACTGAAACCGATTGTACTCTACCTGCAGACAGGCCGCCTTTTACTTTTCGCCATAATACAGGAGATAATTCATAACCTACAATACGGTCTAAAACACGTCTTGCTTGTTGTGCATCCACTAAGTTATAATCAATACTCCTTGGATTTTCAATGGCTTTGTTTATTGCACTTTTTGTAATCTCGTGAAAAACGATACGTTTCGTTTTATCTTTATCTAATTTTAATGTTTCAGCTAAATGCCACGCAATTGCTTCTCCTTCTCGATCCTCATCACTTGCGAGCCAAACAACATCTGCTTTCTTTGCTAATTCTTTTAATTTCTTAACAACATCTTTTTTGTCTTTAGAAACCTGATACTTAGGCATAAAATCTCCCTCTACATCTACCCCTAACTCCTTAGATGGCAAATCTGCAATGTGCCCAAAACTGGACTCTACTTTATAATCTTTTCCTAAAAATTTCTCTATGGTTTTAGCCTTAGCTGGTGACTCAACAATAACTAGATTCTTCGACATTCTTAATTTTTTGCGTTTACAAATGTATATGAAAATTAAGATACAATCCTAATTTGGTCGTAAATACGATGCATTTTATCGTGATTTATTTATTATTAAGTACAGAAAAAGCCTTACAAATTGTAAGGCTTCTAGTGTTTATAAATATTTATAAGTCTTAATTAATATGAATATAAAATTGATTCTTCTAACCCTTCAATATTTAGTAATACTTCATTTACCCCTTCAATTCTAAGCGCTGTTAAATCAAAATTTTCTTCTTTATTGAATACGGCCAAACAATCTTCATTATTATGAAGTGTTAACTTTAAATAGCGTTGATTAGGAAACGACTCTGCCACATTTCCCGAATCTATTAAAGACATAAGCCAAGTGCTAGCATCACAACCACTACCTGAAACAATAAGAGCCAAGCAGTCTTCATTAATAATAGCACTATCTATTGCATGTGACTCTGCAGCTTGGTACGCAACAGCATCTATTACAACTTCTAAACCACAAGGCACAACCACATTATCATCTTCATTGCATTGCATATTCATTATTAACAAACAAAACAACGACAGCATTAAAATTTTCCTGAATTTCATAAGATTGATTTCTTTGTAGATGCAAAACACCTTCAAAGGTTGCGTTAAAATGTAGATAATTGCTCAATTCGTCTCATTTGATCGCTTTCATCATCAAAACCAATAACGTCTTTATATATTAAATAGGCAGACAAATGACTAAACGATTTAGTGACATACACTCCAAATCCACACATTAGAAAACCAACGATCCATGCCAAAACTCCTGTCATAAAAATAAGACCAAATGAAATCAACCACTTTTTATTACCAAGTTCAAAAGACAATGTAATAATCTCTGAAACAGACAATTCTGGGTTAAAAGCATATACAACCACACTAAAAGACAAAGGAATAATAACATATATTAAAGGAAGCACACATAACATAGTCGCCAAAATGGCAATACCTGCAAATGAGGCACCTAATTTAATTGTTTTACTTAAGTAAGGCTTTTTGAAGAAATAAAAATAATCTTCTTTACCTATTTGCTCTAAATCCTTCAGTTTGCAAATTCTATAAAAAGCAGCTTTAAGACCAAACGCTATAGAACTCATTGCTACAATTAAAAAAATATAAACTACAATAAATACAAGTCCAAAAACAACACCCATACTTGTCGAATCATGAGTATCATAACCATTCTCAAATGTAAGCGCATTCATAAAACAAAAAAATAGCAAAGGGATATAAACAACCATTATTACAGGTATAGCCAAAACTAAATTTAGTAATAATGTAACCAACCCTTGTACCCAAACCTTTTTAAACAATTCTATAGATTGATTAAAAATAACACCAAAATCTAATGCTTTTGCGTTTACTATTCGTTTTTTAATATCTGTGGTGTTCATTTTTTAAGGCAGTCTGAGTTAGTTTTTCAAACTAAAGCTATTTTTAGGAGATATTCAACTATTATCTTGACAAACCTTTTAAACACGGACACAATACTATGGCTTAAAATAAATCTTAACTAAATTATAACTGCCACTTTGTCACAATCTATAAAATAATATTATCTTTGCATCCTTATTGAGATTAGATAGAAATAGAATTTAGCTTTCCGCTTTCGAGTTTCGAGGAAAATAAATATGGAAAAAATTATAGACGAAAATAAACAAGGCGAGGCCTTAATCTTGGATAAAAAAGACGGTAACCAACGCAAACTATTTATAGAGAGTTATGGTTGCGCCATGAATTTTAGTGATAGCGAAATTGTAGCGTCTATTCTTTCTGAACAGGGGTTTAACACAACACAAACTCTTGAAGAAGCAGATCTTGTTTTGGTAAACACTTGTTCTATTAGAGATAAAGCCGAACAAACCGTTAGAAAACGGTTACAACAATACAATGCTATAAAACGACTAAACCCAAAAATGAAAGTTGGAGTGTTAGGCTGTATGGCAGAACGTTTAAAAACCAAATTTTTAGACGAAGAAAAAATTGTAGATTTAGTTGTAGGTCCTGATGCTTATAAAGACTTACCAAACCTTCTTGCCGAAGTTGATGAAGGTAGAGACGCCATTAATGTTATCCTTTCTAAAGAGGAAACATATGGCGACATTTCTCCTGTACGATTAAATAGCAATGGAGTAACAGCTTTTGTCTCTATTACTCGTGGTTGTGATAACATGTGTACGTTTTGTGTTGTTCCCTTCACTCGAGGAAGAGAGCGCAGTAGAGATCCACAAAGTATTATTGAAGAAGTTAACGACCTATGGTCTAAAGGCTTTAAGGAGATTACACTGTTAGGACAAAACGTTGACAGCTACCTATGGTATGGAGGCGGTTTGAAGAAAGATTTTGAAAAAGCCTCTGAGTTTCAAAAAGCAACAGCCGTAAATTTTGCCAAGCTATTAGAGCTATGTGCTAAAGCACAGCCTAAAATGCGTATTCGTTTTTCAACATCTAATCCTCAGGATTTCACATTAGATGTTATAGAAACAATGGCCAAATACGATAATATCTGTAAACACATTCATTTACCTGTACAAAGTGGAAGTAATCGTATTTTAAAAGAAATGAATCGTTTACATACGCGTGAAGAATATTTTGAACTTATTGATAATATTAAACGTATAATTCCTGAATGTTCAATAAGCGTTGATTTAATTGCTGGTTTCCCTACAGAAACTGAAGAAGACCATCAAGACACCTTATCACTAATGGAATATGTAAAATACAACTTTGGTTATATGTTCACTTATTCTGAACGGCCAGGAACTTTAGCTGGACGCAAAATGGAAGATGATGTTCCTGAGGCAACAAAAAAACGTCGTTTAAGTGAAATTATAGCTTTAGAACGTAAGTATAGTGAAATTAACACACGTAATCACCTTAATAAAACAGTTGAAGTTTTAATAGAAAAAGCATCCAAAAAATCGGATTCTCAATGGTCTGGAAGAACTTCTGACAACACCGTAGCTGTTTTCCCAAAAGAACATTATAAAGTGGGAGATTTAGTTGATGTGCTTATAACGGATTGCACAAGCGCAACTCTAATAGGTAAAGCTATTGGATATTCTAAAAATAATTAATATGAAATATTTTTTTTACATCATCCTTTTTATCTCTATGTTTTCCTGTAGTTCTGATGATAACCAAGAAACAGAAACACCTAACACGCTAATTATTAAACACATTATTGATGTTAGAGAAAATAATGAACGTAATTTTTATTTCGATTTAAACGGAAGATTAGTTTCCATTACAGATACCAATGCCCTTCCTGAGTATAATTATATTCTATCTGAATTTGAATACTCAAACGATAATAAACTTAACAGTTCTTACCACACTTATGGTACTGAAGAGGCGTTTATAAATCTCACTTACACTGATGAAAGTATTTCTAATTATCATTATATAACATTTGGTTATAGTACGGATTCTAACGTTGTAATTAACAATAACATCCTCAACTACAATGACCAAATGGATTCAAATATAGAAGAAGATGATTTAAATATTCAATGGACATTTAGTTCAGATCAATTAAAGTATGTAACGCAAAAAAAAATTATCTTAATAAATAATGCGAACTCTGTTTGGAATTTAACGGATTATACATATGATAGTAATTTTAATATTATTGAAAGTCATACCTCAATAAATTATGGTACTGAAGCTGATTACAGCAACACCTATACGTATGACGATAAAAAAAATCCGATAGCAGAATCTATGGACGGCTACAATTTAGCACTCTATTTTATGGATGATCATAACACCGTAGACATGTCACCAAACAATGTGTTAAGTAAAACCGATAATCAAGGAAATACATTAACCTATAATTATGTTTACAACGATGATGATTACCCTATGTCTGTAACCATAACAAATGTAGCAACAGGTGAAGTAATAAATACGCTAACTTATACGTATTACTAACAGCAAAAGTATAACTGAAGAATGGTGAAAACTATGCTATTTGTAATTGATTCAAAAAAAAAAAAAATTATTAAGTCCAACTAGGTTCTCATCGCTATGAGAATTAAAAAAAAATTAAAACATCAATGAAAAAACTAATCTTATTATTACTCACCCTTACTGTAATTACAGCTTGTGACGTTGAACCTTTAGATCCTGCATACACTCAAGGCAGCGGCAGCAACGGAGGTGGTGGAAACAATGGTAGTGAAAGCGGAGACTTAACGCTATCATTATATGAGTTAGACACTGAACTTAGCTTTGACTTTTTTGGTACTCCCGTTCAAACCAACACTAAATCAGACTTTAGTATTAGCAACAACAAAATTGCTTCAGCTATTAATCAGGTATCTTTAAGCGGAAGTCCATTTGTAACCGAAAATCAACAAATTACCCGTAATGGTTCTGGTCAAATTATTAGTGATATCTCTGTAAACTCTGCAGATGTAACTACAAATGAATATATAATAACCTATACGAATGGAGTTGTATCTAATATTACTTATGACTATTACGAAGATGATTTTGACGATTACAATTATAATTTTACCTACGATGGTAACACCATCACAAGAACTAAAGTAGGCTCTACAATTTCTACAGTATTCACAGTAGATAGTTCAGACCGTGTAATTAAAAAAGAATCGTTTGATGGTGATGTGTCTATTCAAACCGAAACAATATCTTACAATACAGCTGGTAATATTACAAGCAGTACAACAACAGGAGAAATACAAAGCAATACAACATATCAGTTTGACAATAATATAAATCCTCTAAAAGTGGTTTATGAAGATAACTACCTTCTATCATTTTTACGCGATGAGTATTCTGATGAAATTGGTCCACAAATAGCTCAATTTCTTTCTACCAACAACTGGAATGCAGCAACTTTTAATGGAGAGAGCGCCACTTTTGATTTAGAATATAATAGCGCAGGTAGAATTACAAAACGTGATATGGATTTTAATTCTAGCCCAGAATTATCAGCAACCATCAACGAAAGATTTACTTACGTAAATTAACCTTATAAATAATTAAAAAAGAGAATCTCAACATTGTGATCATTTAATATGGAATCTATTCAAGCCATAAAACAACGTTTCGGCATTATAGGAAACGACCCTAAACTCAATCGTTCTATCGAAAAAGCAATACAAGTTGCTCCTACTGATATTTCGGTATTAGTCACAGGAGAAAGTGGTGTTGGAAAAGAAAGTATTCCCAAAATCATTCATCAATTATCACACAGAAAACACGGCAAATACATTGCCGTAAACTGTGGAGCAATACCAGAAGGCACTATTGACAGTGAACTGTTTGGGCACGAAAAAGGTGCTTTTACAGGAGCAACAGCAACACGTTCCGGATATTTTGAAGTTGCAGATGGAGGTACTATTTTTTTAGATGAAGTTGGAGAGTTACCACTAACAACTCAGGTACGTTTACTACGTGTTTTAGAAAATGGCGAGTTTATAAAAGTAGGGTCTAGTAAGGTTCAAAAAACAGATGTAAGAATTGTAGCTGCGACAAACGTTAACATGTTTGAAGCCATTAAAAAAGAAAAATTCAGAGAAGATTTATATTACCGATTAAGTACTATTGAAATCAATTTACCTCCACTTAGAGAGCGTAAAGAAGATATTCATCTGTTATTTAGAAAGTTTGCTAGTGACTTTGCTCTAAAATATAAAATGCCAACGGTAAAGCTAACAGACGACGCCGTTAACTTACTCACTAAATACCGCTGGAATGGTAACATTCGTCAATTACGAAATGTTGCAGAACAAGTGTCTGTTTTAGAACAGCACAGAACTATAAATGGTGTCACGATTCAGAATTATTTACCCGATACAGGCAGTAATTTACCAGCTGTAGTAAACAGTTCTAAATCTGAAAGTGATTTTAGTAGTGAAAGAGAGATTTTATATAAAGTCTTATTTGACATGAAGGGAGATCTAAACGATCTTAAAAAACTCACCATGGAACTCATGAAAAAAGGAAGTGTATCTGAGGTTCAAAAAGACAACGAACATCTAATTCAAAAAATTTACGGAGACGATAAAGACGAAGCATTTGATGCTGCTGTTGAAGATTTGGAAGTTTTATCTATACCACAGCGCACAGAAACGAACGAATCTATAGTTTCAGATGTAGAAGACAAATATCATTTTGCAGAAGAAATAGAAGAAGAGGAAACTTTATCTTTACATGATAAAGAATTAGAATTAATTAAGAAATCTTTAGAACGTCACAGTGGTAAACGTAAATTAGCTGCTGCTGAATTAGGCATCAGTGAGCGTACGTTATATAGAAAAATTAAGCAATTTGATCTTTAAGATAAGTTTGTAAAACATTCATAACTAAACTTGCGTTATTAGAGAACTAGTTGTGATAAATGTGCCATCAAACCAATAAAAATAATTTAGACATAAGTATAATGAAGGCTATATTTACGCTTTTATAACTATGAATAACCAAATATTTATTAATTGAAAATTTTAAAATACATTTTTATATTAACGATTTGTCTTACAACTTTTGGATGTAAAGTCAACTATTCATTTACTGGTATTACAGAAACACCTGAAACATTTCAGGTAAATTTCTTTCAAAATAATGCCGATTTAGTAGAACCAGGTTTAGATCAATTATTTAAAAACACGCTCGAAGACCTTATCGTTAACCAAACAAGTGCCAATTTAGTAACTACAGGAGGCGAAGTTATTTATGAAGGGGAAATTACAGAATACCGTATTTCGCCAATGACAGCAACTGCAGAAAATACAGCTGCGCAAAACAGATTAACGATAAGTGTAAATGTACGTTACATCAACACAAAGAATGAAGAAAAGGATTTTGAAAAACGCTTTTCTTTCTTTTATGATTACCCAGCCAACGATCAACTTACAGGAAGCATAAAAGATACAGCACACGAAGAGATTTTAGAACGTCTCACACAAGATATTCTTAACGCTTCATTAGCAGATTGGTAAAACATGCAGCTTCAAGAACTCACATATTTATTACAACATCCAGAAGCCATAACAGCATCTCAAACCGAAGTATTAGCTTCTGCCATTAAGCAATATCCTTATTTTCAACCCTTAAAAGCACTTTATCTTAAAGGTTTAAAACAAAAGGAAAGCTACAAATACAATAATGCGTTAAAAGTTACGGCCGCACACACTACAGATCGTAGTGTATTATTTGACTATATTACTTCTGAGGTTTTTAATCAGAATGAAATATCTGAACATATTAAACAAAACATAGAGCATCTAAAATCTATAGAAGTTAATGAAATAGATGACATCTCTGTTGACAAAAGTGTAACTATAGACGACGCTTTAAAAGAGCACATTAAAGCAACTGAAGGAGTTTTAGACCCAGGTTTATTCGAGGCAAAACCTATGCCCGAACCTAAAACAGAACCGCAATCTTTAAAATTAGAAGACTCTATTATCTCGGTAGATGTAAAAAACATTATAGCCGAAGAGCAACTTAACATTGGTAAACCTTTAGATTTTGATAAATCTGAAAACCATTCATTTACAGAATGGTTAAAAATCACAAGTTTCAAACCAATTGTACGAGATAAAACTGAAACAAAAATTGAACCTAAAACAGAATCTAAAAAGGACGATTTAGAGCAAGAACCAGCTACACCATTGCAAGACAAACTTGCTATTATAGATAAATTTATTAGTGAAAACCCAAAGATTAAACCTGTTTCTAGCAATGCTCCAAAACCAAAGCTAGTCAACAATGACAATCCTATTTCAGACAGTTTAATGACTGAAACTTTGGCACGAATTTATTTAGAACAAAAAAACTACGATAAGGCAATTCAATCTTACAAGATTTTAAGTTTGAAATATCCAGAAAAAAGTAGTTTCTTTGCACACCAAATAAAATTGGTAAAAGAATTAAAAGATAATAATACAATATAAAATGAGTGCATTTACAATATTTTTAATACTAATAGTAATCGTTGCGTTTCTACTTGTCGTAGTCATTATGGTACAAAACCCTAAAGGAGGTGGATTATCATCATCTTTTGGTGGTGGTAGCACACAGCAAATGGGAGGAGTTCAAAAAACTGGTGATTTTTTAGATAAGAGTACTTGGTTTTTAGCAACAGCATTAATTGTTTTAATCTTAGCATCTAATCTTACAATTGGTTCTGGCGGAAGTACAGAATCTAAAGCTTTAGATACTAATGAATCAACAGAAATGCCAATTTCAACACCAGCTCCAGCTAACAATTCAGCTACAACAAACGATTCAATAGGAGGTTAACTAAACTCTCATTATAAAACAACATTAAGCCAGCTCATTCAGCTGGCTTTTTTTATATCTGAAACTTTGTCAGACTTTCTGTCTTGGCATAATTTTCGAACTACGCTAAAGCGTAATTTATTAATTAAACAACTAAAAAATATACAACAAAATGAGTTTAAACATTAAACCTTTAGCAGACCGTGTTCTAATTGAACCTAAGGAAGCTGAAACTAAAACAGCTTCAGGAATTATTATTCCAGATAACGCAAAAGAAAAACCACAAAAAGGAACAGTTGTAGCCGTTGGAAATGGAAAAAAAGACGAACCACTAACAGTTAAGGTTGGTGATACTGTACTTTATGGAAAATACGGTGGAACTGAACTTAAACTAGAAGGTAAAGATTACTTAATGATGCGTGAAAGCGACATCTTAGCGATAATCTAAAAAGTATTTGGCTTTGGGCGTATTTAGCCTTAAGCATATTAACAAATAAAACAGTTGTAAATTAACAATTTAGCTGTTAGCCAACAACTAACAGTTAAAAGCAAAAACAAAAAAAAATGGCAAAAAATATTAAATTTGATATTGAAGCACGCGACGGATTAAAACGCGGTGTAGATGCTCTAGCAAATGCAGTTAAAGTAACATTAGGACCAAAAGGCCGTAATGTCATTATTGGAAAATCATTTGGTGCACCACAAGTAACTAAAGATGGTGTTTCTGTAGCAAAAGAGATTGAGCTTGAAGATGAGCTTGAAAACATGGGAGCTCAAATGGTAAAAGAAGTAGCTTCTAAAACTAACGATTTAGCTGGTGATGGAACAACTACGGCAACTGTATTGGCTCAAGCCATTGTAAAAGAAGGACTTAAAAACGTTGCCGCAGGTGCAAACCCAATGGATTTAAAACGAGGCATAGACAAAGCTGTTGAAGCTCTCGTTAAAGATTTAGATAAGCAATCTAAAAAAGTAGGTAGCGATTCTGACAAGATTAAGCAAGTCGCTGCAATTTCTGCTAACAACGATGATACTATTGGTGATTTAATCGCTAAAGCTTTCGGAAAAGTTGGTAAAGAAGGGGTTATTACTGTTGAAGAAGCCAAAGGAATGGAAACTTACGTTGACGTTGTTGAAGGTATGCAGTTTGACAGAGGTTATTTATCACCTTACTTCGTTACAGATGCTGATAAAATGATTGCCGATTTAGAAAATCCATACATTTTATTATTTGATAAGAAAATTTCTAACTTACAAGAAATTCTTCCAATATTAGAACCCGTTGCACAATCTGGTCGTCCATTATTAATCATCGCAGAAGATGTTGAAGGACAAGCATTAGCAACTTTAGTTGTAAACAAACTACGTGGTGGATTGAAGATAGCTGCTGTAAAAGCACCTGGTTTTGGAGACAGGCGTAAAGCCATGTTAGAAGACATCGCAATCTTAACAGGTGGTGTTGTTATTTCTGAAGAAAGAGGTTTCTCTTTAGAGAATGCAGATCTTTCTATGCTTGGTACTGCTGAAACAGTAACAATTGATAAAGACAACACAACAATTGTTAATGGTGAAGGTAAAGCGGCTGATATTAAAGCACGTGTCAACCAAATAAAAGCTCAAATAGAAACAACAACGTCTGATTACGATAAAGAAAAACTTCAAGAACGTTTAGCTAAGTTAGCTGGTGGTGTTGCTGTACTTTATGTTGGTGCTGCTTCTGAAGTAGAAATGAAAGAAAAGAAAGACCGCGTTGATGATGCTTTACACGCAACAAGAGCTGCTGTTGAAGAAGGTATCGTTGCTGGTGGTGGAGTTGCTTTAGTAAGAGCTAAGAAAACTTTAGAGAAAATCACAACAGATAACCTAGACGAAACAACAGGTGTACAAATCGTAAATAAAGCTATTGAAGCACCTTTACGTACTATTGTAGAAAATGCAGGTGGAGAAGGTTCTGTTGTTATCAATAAAGTATTAGAAGGTAAGAAGGATTTTGGTTACGATGCTAAAACTGAGACTTACGTAGACATGCTTAAAGCTGGTATCATCGATCCTAAGAAAGTTACACGTATCGCTTTAGAAAATGCAGCTTCTGTAGCTGGTATGATCTTAACTACTGAGTGTGCTTTAGTAGATATTAAAGAAGACGCACCTGCTATGCCACCAATGGGTGGAGGCGGAATGCCAGGAATGATGTAATAAAAAACATCGATACCTAATGTATAAAACTGTTAGTGAACAAAGTTAAACTACAGTTATAAACTTAAAAGCCTTTGATTTATATCAAAGGCTTTTGTCTTTAAGCTCTTGTTACTCTAACAAAACCATCAAAATTACTCGCCTATTTCTGTAATACTAAAATCGGCAAATAACACCTCTTCATCTCTAAGATCCTGCGCATTTAATAAACTCCTGTAGATGCCCCATTTTGGTCGTACAAAAGTTGCTCCAGCTCTCCAATTTATAATTGAAAAATTTGAATAGGCAAACAAAGTTGTATTATCACTCACTTTTTTTATTTCAATTTCATAGGTTCCTGATGTGCCATATTTTATGATTTCGGTAACCTCTAACCAAGTATCTACAAAAGGGGCTAAATCTGTTTCTGCAAGGGTATTTTGGTCATCTGTTTCGGCATAGCGTAATTCTAATTTATCCGGATTCCCTTTTCGCGCTGTTAAAGTATACATTGGCATGCTAGCCAAAGATCCTCCTACAGATTTTAGCTGGTGTAAATGCGTAAAATTTGGAGACGTTTGGAATCCTGATTTTAATTTGAATTTCCATTTGTAAACAACTTTTTCGTTGTCGACTCCTAATAAATTATCTGGAGATTGGTCATACGTTTTTATCTCATTTCGTTGTCTGTCAAAATTGATACAACGGTCGTTGTCTGGAGAAGCATGCATATAAAACCGAAAAACATTTGTGTTTAACTCGCTATCAAAAAGCTCATCAATATGGTCTCCAAACTCTGGATGATTACAATCTGGCACTTCTATTGGATTATAACCAGGTGCTAATATTGAAGTAATTAAATCGTAGGTATTTCCGGAGCCGTCAGCTTTTAGTTCTACTCCTTGCGGACTTGGGTTTTCAACATTCTTTATCAGTTGAATTGTTACTAAATTATTATTTGGATTTAAGTCGTTATAAGTATTTTGAAATCCTATTTTAAAATCTATTGTTGCAATTACCTGAGTTGTATCTGCATTAAAAATTTGTTGTTTTTCAGTTTCACTCTCAAGCGCATTTCCGTAATTATAATATAATGCATTGTCTAGTTTTTGCATCAAATCATCATTGTCTGCCCAAGCAATTAAACTTTCAGATGATGTTATAGAAATATCTGTTAATATTGGTTCTGTAGTTTCATCATTTTTATTACAACTATTTAAAGCGAATAATAAAACAACTATTAAGATTGGAAAGACACATTTTTTCATATTTAAAAGACTAAAAATACTGGTATTTTCTTACTGCTTATTTTAAAACCCAATCCCAACTTACTGATATTAAATTTGTTTTAAAACGAATACTAGATCTTAACGAAGTTCGCTTAAAACTTTTAAAGCGTCAAATTAATATTAAACTATAATTAAGTTCTGTATCACAAAACCATAAAAAAAGCCTGAATATAAATTCAGGCTAAAACATATTATGTCTTTTTTTATTCTGGAAACCACATTAATCGTTCTTCTCCTCTTCCTTTGGTTCATGATCTTTTCTAACCTCTTCATCCCTATATTTACAACATGGATGTATCGAGTTATATTCTTCTTCAGTAGCTTTAATTTCTTTAGTATCATGACCTACTGAAGCAACCTTTTTAGAAATCGTTTTTAAATCTGTTTTTCGCTCATCAAAAATCAGTTTTAACTCATGTGTATCTACACTCCAAACGGCAGATTTTACACCTTTGGTTCTAATTGCTGCTTTTTCTATACGTTCTTTACACATACCACAAACACCATCAACCTCAATGCTTGCTTTTTTGTTTTTGTCTTGTGCAAAAGCTATGGTTGTTACTAATAATGTAAACATTAAAATTACTTTTTTCATCTTGATTTGTTTTTAGTTATTCCTGCAAAAAGCAGAAACTTATTTATTTTAATTTAATTTCTATTTATGAATTCTTGCTTTTACAAGAACTAATTATTTTATACGAAATCGCAATCCGGCGTAATACATGCTGCCGTAAATTGGGCCATATACAAAATTACTATCAAAATTTGAACCAAACGGATTATCTGCACTAACTACGGGATTATCTTGACGTACATTAGTCACGTTTTCTCCACCTAAATATACTTCAAATTTTGGAGAAAACACTTTTGTAACTTGCAGATTTAAAGTTCCAACTGTTGGTGTTTCATCTGCTAACTGAAACTGTAATGCACTTAAATCCGTACTTGGAAAACGCTGACCGCTTAACCAATTGTATGTCACATCAAATTTCCATTGTCCATTATTCTTTATTTCTGTTTCGTACGATGCATTAGCAAACAAACGGTGTTTTGGCACTAATGGCTTTTCTAATTTACCAGAGATATAATCTGTTTGTATATCATAATACTTATAAGCCATTCTAACATCAAAATGTTCAAAAGCATTATAGTTAAATTCAAATTGAAAACTATTTGCATAGCTATCTCCTTCTAAATTATAAAAATTGACTTCATAAGGATTCTCCCAATCTACAACGACTTGATTTTGAAAATCGGTTCTATAAAAATCGAAAGTTACATCGGCTTTTCTATCAAATAAGTTGAAACCTTGCAAATAACTAATACCATAATTCCAAGCAATTTCCGGATCTAATCCGTAAATTTTCCCTTCTGAATTTAAAATATTAATCTGTCTTGAACTTGAAAATATATTTTGGTTTTCTGCAAAAATATTAGCACTTCGTTTTCCTCTTCCTATAGATGCACGCAATGCTGATTTCTCCCAAGGTGTATATCGCACATGCAAACGCGGTGTCACAAAAAAACCAAGTCTATTATGTTGGTCTACACGCATTCCTGCTGTTAATGATAATTTATCTAAGTTATCAAAAGCATATTCAAAAAAACCACCCACAGAATTCTCTGTTCGTTTATAGGTTGTATTATTTAGAAGCGCGTTATTGTGATTGTTTACAAGCTCATTATAATGATCGTAAGTAAAACTTACTCCTGTTTTAATTTTGTGTCTGGAGTCTGAAATAATAGAATTATAAACCAAGTTAGAATAAAAACTATTATGTTTAATATCATACTGGTTTAACCCAAAATAAGAATCTTGTTGATGGTGACTAAATGCTGTTTGAAATCCGAGACTTTGATACGGAATTTCTGGGTTTACATAGCCTAATTTTGTAGTAATCTCAAAGCGTTCAGTATCAATCTCACTTCCCCAATAATTAGTTGTACCCTTATCACGTTGCGGGTCAAAGTCTACTTGTCCTGCTTGCTTTTCGTCATTAAGATATCTCAGATTAATAAAGCTAACCACACCTTTTTCTGGATTGGTATATTGCCAACGGTTCATAACGTTAATCTGATTGTAGATTGGCATATCTAAAAAGCCATCGTCATTAACATCATGCTTTTCCTGATGTGTATTTCCATGCACATACAAACCTGTACTCCACTTATCTGAAACTTTAGTATTTATATGCGTATTTAGTTCTAAACGCTCACTTGAAGCTCCATAAAGGTTTACAAATAATTTATCATCAGTTGTAGGTTTTACCATTTCGGCATTAATTTGACCAGCAATACTTTCAAACCCATTAACCACAGTACCTGTACCTTTAGTAATCTGAATACTTTCTACCCAAGTACCTGGAATAAAACTTAAACCATAAGCTTGAGATGCGCCTCTTATCGCAGGAATATTTTCTGTTGCAATTAAAATATAAGGTGAGTTTAAACCCAACATTTTAATTTGTTTTGAACCTGAAATAGCATCGGCAAAATTCACATCTATTGAGGGATTGGTTTCAAAGCTTTCTGCTAAGTTACAACAGGCTGCTTTTAACAATTCTGCACTTGTAACTGTAAAGGTATTTGCTGCTTGTAAATAGGATTTTCGAGTGGCTTGTTTACGAGATGTAATTTCTACAGCATCTAACTCGTCACTCGCTTGAAGTACATGTCTTATATACTTATTTTTATTTATGGTTATAGTGTCAGATTTAAAGCCAACATAACTAACAACCAATTTATTATAAGAAAATTTATAAGGTAACGTGAACGTACCATCTTCATTTGTAATTGCTCCAACTGATGAGCTTAACCAATACACATTGGCGCCTGGTAATGGCATTTCTTTTCCGCTGCTTGTTTCTAAAACAACTCCTTTTAATTGCTCTTGCGCAGAAAGCATAAGCGACAAGAACATAAATTTTATAAATAAATATTTTTTCATTTGTTTGAATTTCGGGTATAACAATAGCACACAATTATGTGCTTCCTTTTTAACGAAGGGCTATAACGGAATCAAATGAGGTAAACTTCATCTAAGAGATGAATGTCTTTAACTAATGTTGGCGGTAAGTAATTACTATGAGGAATGACCAAGTTGGGCAAACCTTCGAAAAGATTGATGTAAGAATAGCTATAAGCAAATAATACTTGCTGTTTAATTACATCAAAATCTTCAAATGAATTGAACGTTAAATCAGAAAGGCCTTCAATGACGTCAATTTCATTTTTACAACAGCTTTTTTTAACCATATCTGTTGCTTCCATTTTAGAAATGTCCATTCCACATTTTTCACTTTCAGAAAAAATGGCAACGTCGACTAAAACATCTCCACAAAAGTGTTTATCAATAGTTAATGATAATGTAGAAAACAAAACCAATACTGATAACGCTATAGAAAAGGCTTTATGTGTATATGAAAATTTCACAATGCAAAGCTACAAAATTATTGAATTGATAAAGTAGAATTATAAAACTATTAACGATTTAGCTTATAGTAATAAAAGGCTGGAAAAAGTAAAATTAAAATTATTGGCTGTATTAAAAACCTCCTAATATTAAAAAAGAGATAATAATCTTCTTGTTTAGGATTTTCTACAAAATACAAAAACGGAATAAGCAATAATACATAAGCTACAAAATAGATTAACGCAGAAAACTTAATAATACTCCTGTCTTTAAATATAAGATATAAAATCCCTAAAGAAATGAGTGTATTTAACACAAACCGAAACGTTGTATTTAAAACCAATTTTGCAATTTCTCGTCTTGGACTATCTATATACAAATAGTCATTTTTAAAAAAGGTTAAATAGGGGTCGTAAAATAGTACGTTTTCATAAGCCCTTATTAAGACTAACAACATTAGTAGTATTCCAATTAAAAAATAAGCGACAATTTTATGCATTGGTCTTTATATTTTTAGAAAATCGGTTTACCCAAACCATCCAAAGCAAAAAAACAGTGCCGTAAATTAACATAGGAAAAATAACAGTGTGTAAAATTTCTCTTCGCCAAGGATAATGATAAAGGCCTATTGAAAGGATTACAATTCTAATTAAATTAAAAGCATAAATAATAATACTTCCTGCAAAGCAATAAATAAGTGTGGTTTTAAATTTACTTGCAAAAGCCACTATAAAAGACAAAAACAAAATGATAATACTAACAGCATTGCAACCTTCTATGACACGCGCTACATATGTTCCGTTAATGATGATTTTTACTGACGACTCATTTGGGTGAGGCATAATATTAGACTCATAACCTAAGCCATTTAACAGCGCATTTGTTTGCTCAGCTACCAAATGAGTTAAATAATCTGGGTAAAACTTTGAACCATCAGATACATTTAAATATAAATTATAGCCAACAGTCAAAACGCCATAAACAGCTAAAAACGTGATTATAAAGCGTATAACAAGTTTATATTTCACTAAAAGTGTCCTCAAATGTTAAGTATATTAGTTTGATGTTAAATTTATGAAAACAGTAATTCAAAATAGCGCATTTTAAATACTTTTGGCAAAAGTTTTTCACAGCTATGAATTTACAAGACTTAAAACCTAAAATAAAATCAATTGTTACACAAGACGATTGCACTATTGACCAACGTTTACTTAAAATTTGCGAAACTCTTGAAGCAAATATAAGTTATTATAACTGGGTTGGTTTCTACTTTAAAAATGGAGATAAAGACGAATTAAAACTAGGACCATACGTTGGTGCACCAACAGACCATACCATTATTCCATTTGGTAAAGGTATTTGTGGACAAGTTGCTATTAGCAATCAGAATTTTGTGGTACCAGATGTAACAGCTCAAGATAATTACATTGCCTGTAGCATAACCGTTAAGGCTGAAATAGTTATTCCTATTTTTATAAATGGAGAAAATATTGGACAAATAGATATTGACTCTAATACTCCAGACCCTTTTACAGAAGCCGATGAACGGTTTTTAGAATTTGTTTGTAAAGAGGTGGCTTCTTTATTAAAATAAAAACTAAATTCTACATTCCTGTACGTATAGCTTCCACTGGATCTAACCTTGATGCTGTTAGTGCAGGAACCACTCCTGAAATTAAACCAATTATTGAAGATATAAAAAATCCAAGAGCCATATTTTGAGGAGAAAGTACAAATTCAAAATCTTCAGCGTAATAACTTCCAATTAGAGTTCCTATCCATACTAAAAAAAGACCTACTAACCCACCTACTACAGCCAAAATCACAGCTTCAAATAAAAACTGAAACAATATAAATTTGTTCTTAGCTCCTAATGATTTCTGTATTCCAATAAGATTAGTACGTTCTTTAACACTCACAAACATAATATTTGCAATACCAAAACCGCCAACTAAAAGCGAAAACCCACTAATTACCCAACCTATTAAATTTAAACTTCCTATAATAGTATCAATAACATCTTGCAGTCCAGAAATAACACTAATAAAAAAGGTATCTATTTCATCTGGCTTTAAACCTCTTTTATTTCGCATCAACTGAACAACTTCTGCTTTTAAACCTTCGATATCTGCATCCTTTTTAGGCTTAATTACAACAATATACTTCATAAACGGATTATTATCTCCATATCGATTTCTCACATAATTCGTTGGAAGAAATATTGAAACATCGTTACTGTCGCCAAACAGACCTGAGCCTTCTTTTTTAACGACTCCAATAACCGTAAATTTCTGACCATAAAGGCGTACTTTTTTACCAATTGGTTCGAGTTCACCAAAAAGTGATTTTGCAATTTCAGATCCGATAACCACAACTGGTCGTCCAGAATTAGATTCAGACTCACTAAAAAAACGTCCTTTTTCAAATTCCATAACCTGAATATCAATAAACTCATGAGATACAACAACAGTATTCACACTACTTACCAATTCCGATTCGTATCTAATATTTTCGCGTTTTACAAAGAGTTGCAAAGCCACATGTTCTGCATCAGCTACAGAAGACTTTATGCTTTTGTATTCATTATAAGATACCTCATCAAAAGTTTCTCTTTGCCAACGCGGTACATCTGTTGGACCAAAAGGCATATTAGCCAAATACATGGTATTACTATCTAAAGAACTTAATTGACCTTGAATAGTTTTATCTAAAGAATCAACCGCTGCCAAAACAGCGATGATAGAAAAAATACCAACCGTAACACCTAAAAGTGACAAAAATGTTCTGAGTTTATTTGTGCGAAGCGCATTTAGCGCAAATGAAAAACTCTCTTTTAGTAAACGTAAATAGACCAGCATGCAAGGGTTGTTTTATAAAAAATTTAAGTGATTTTTAGCATTTTAACCAAAGCTAAAAAAGGACAATAAATTCAATATTTTAAAGATAGGACGTTTTCAACAATTTATTGTTACAAAAAACTTAAAGAAACTACATTTTGCATCAAGCTTTTATTTGTGAATATACGTATTTTTGCCGCATCTAAAACACAACACAACATTATGAACAACAAAACCATTTCATCGGCACTAATTTCTGTATTTAGTAAAGATGGATTAGAACCAATCGTTAAAAAACTAAACGATTTAAACGTAACCATTTACTCTACAGGAGGCACAGAAAAATTCATTAAAGATTTAGGAATTGACGTTGTACCAGTAGAAGATGTAACATCTTACCCTTCAATTCTTGGCGGACGTGTAAAAACTTTACACCCTAAAGTTTTTGGAGGTATTTTAAATCGCCAAAACCACGACGGAGATGTTGCCGAATTAAAAGAATTTGATATTCCACAAATCGACGTTGTCATCGTAGATTTATATCCTTTTGAAAAAACAGTTGCTTCTGGAGCAAGCAATCAAGATATTATTGAAAAAATTGATATTGGAGGTATTTCTTTAATTAGAGCTGCTGCTAAAAATTACGCTGATGTTACTTGCGTGTCTTCTGTAGACGATTATGCAGAATTTTTAGACTTATTAGAAACTAAAAATGGAGAAACATCTGAGGAAGACAGAAAACAATTTGCTGCAAAAGCATTTAATGTGTCTTCTCATTACGATTCAGCTATTTTTAATTACTTCAACCAAAATCATGAAATTCCATCTTTAAAAATTTCAGAAAATAAAGGTAAAGTTTTACGATATGGAGAGAATCCACACCAAAAAGGGTTCTTCTTTGGCGATTTTGATGAAATTTTCACAAAACTACATGGTAAAGAATTAAGCTATAACAATCTTTTAGATGTTGATGCAGCTGTAAATTTAATGTTAGAATTTAAAAACGATGCACCAACCTTTGCCGTTTTAAAACACAATAATGCTTGTGGCTTGGCACAACGCGACACCTTACACCAAGCTTATTTAGATGCCTTAGCTGGTGATCCTGTTTCTGCTTTTGGCGGTGTATTAATTAGTAATACTGAAATTGATGTTGCAACTGCTGAAGAAATTCACAAATTATTTTGCGAAGTTGTCATTGCACCATCATTTTCTGATGAAGCTTTAGAAATTCTAAAAGGTAAGAAAAATAGAATCCTTTTAATCTTGAAAGATATAGAGATGCCACAAACCAATGTAAGAAGTTGTTTAAATGGTATCTTAGTTCAAGATAGAAATAATATAACAGATTCACTTGAAGGTTTAAAACCAGTTACAAAAACAACAGCGACTTCAAATGAATTAGACGATTTAATATTTGCTTCAAAAATTTGTAAGCACACTAAATCTAACACAATTGTTTTGGCCAAAAACAAACAACTATGCGCTAGTGGTACCGGACAAACAAGTCGTGTTGACGCCTTAAACCAAGCCATTCACAAAGCACAATCTTTTAATTTTGATTTAAAAGGAGCCGTAATGGCAAGTGATGCCTTTTTCCCATTCCCAGATTGCGTAGAAATTGCAAACAATGCTGGTATTACTGCTGTAATTCAACCAGGTGGCTCTATAAAAGACCAATTAAGTATTGACTATTGTAATGAAAACAATGTTGCTATGGTAATGACAGGTACACGTCATTTTAAACATTAAAAAACGTCATTTAAAGAACCCAAAATAAAGATACAAACCATCTTAATTTTGGGTTCTTTTTTTTTATCAAAGCCCTCTTCTAATTTGTTTTATTGGTAAAGTAAAAGAAAAAATAAAAAAAGTTTAGCAATAAACATCTTTAAACATATAAATAACGTATATTTTACTACTTTTACAGATAGTCTTAAGAATAAGATACAAATAACCCAAATAATTAAGAATAGCACATGGGATTTTTTGATTTCCTAACGGAAGAAATAGCCATAGATTTAGGAACCGCAAATACATTGATAATCCACAATGACAAAGTTGTTGTTGACAATCCATCTATAGTAGCAAGAGACCGCATAAGCGGAAAAATAATAGCAGTTGGTAAGGAAGCCAACATGATGCAAGGAAAAACGCATGAAAATATCAAAACAATTCGTCCATTGAAAGATGGTGTAATTGCCGATTTTGACGCTTCAGAACAAATGATAAGTTTGTTTATTAAAAATATTCCTGCATTAAAGAAAAAGTTTTTTAACCCAGCATTACGTATGGTAGTTTGTATTCCTTCAGGTATTACCGAAGTAGAAATGCGAGCTGTAAAAGAGTCATGTGAGCGTGTTAATGGAAAAGAAGTTTATTTAATACATGAACCAATGGCCGCTGCCATTGGTATTGGTGTAGATATTATGCAACCTAAAGGAAATATGATTGTTGATATAGGTGGAGGTACCACTGAAATTGCAGTTATTGCTCTAGGCGGTATTGTTTGTGATAAATCTGTAAAAGTTGCAGGTGATGTATTTACAAACGACATTATTTATTACATGAGAACGCAACATAACTTATATGTTGGAGATAGAACGGCCGAAAAAATTAAAATTCAAATTGGCGCAGCTACTGAAGATTTAGAGTTGCCACCAGAGGATATGAGTGTACAAGGTCGTGATTTGTTAACAGGAAAACCGAAACAAGTTCAGATTTCATTTCGTGAAATTGCAAAAGCTTTAGATAAATCTATTTTACGTATTGAAGATTCTGTCATGGAAACCTTATCTCAAACACCTCCAGAATTAGCTGCAGATATTTACAATACTGGAATTTATTTAGCAGGTGGAGGATCTATGTTAAGAGGTCTCGATAAACGTTTGTCACAAAAAACAGATTTACCCGTTTATATTGCAGAAGACCCTTTAAGAGCTGTAGTAAGAGGTACAGGTATTGTGCTTAAAAACTTACCTAAATACAAAAGCGTATTGATTAAATAAAAAGTAAATAATGCAGCAAATTTTAAATTTTGTTATAAGAAACAAAACCTTTCTGTTGTTTTTATTACTTTTTAGTATTGCCTTAGCTTTAACCATTCAATCGCATTCTTATCATAGGAGTAAATTCATAAACTCAGCCAATGGATTAACAGGAGGAGTTTATAGCACCATAAATTCTGTTGACAAATATTTCAACTTAAAAACTGAAAATGATATTCTTTCGGAAGAAAACAAACGCTTAAGAGAACAACTATTTAATAGAAATACAACAACCGACTCTTCTTTTATTGACACAACATATTCTAAATCAATATACAGAGTCACTATTGCAGATGTGTATAAAAACAGTTATTCCTCTACCAATAATTACCTCACATTAAACAAAGGAAGAAATGATAGTATTAAAGAAGATTTTGGAGTAATTACCTCTAAAGGAATCATTGGTATTATTGATAATACATCAAATAATTACTCAAGAGCTTTATCTATTCTAAATACAAGAAGTAGAATTAATGCGAAGTTAAAATCTACAAACCACATTGGTTCTTTAACATGGAATGGTGAATCTCCTATCTATGCTCAGCTAGAAGATGTTTCTCAATTTGCACCTGTAAAAATTGGAGATACAATTCAAACAGGGGGACAATCTTCAATCTTCCCAAAAGGTATTGGTATTGGTACCATTTCTAGTTTTGAAAGTGATATTAGTGGTGACACCTACACAATACAAGTAAAATTGTTTAACGACATGACCAATATTGGCACCGTTTATATTTTAGAAAACTTAGACCGTAACGAAATTTTAAATTTAGAAAATAGTAGTGATGAATAATGTTACAGGTATAAATATCGCTAGGTTTATTTTACTATTATTAGCTCAGGTTGTGATATGTAATCAAATTAACTTTTTGGGGTATATTAACCCATATATCTATATTATTTTCATCTTCCTATTTCCAATAAGGGAAGAACGTCTTGTTCTTTTACTAGTGAGTTTTTTACTAGGTATGTTTGTAGACATGTTTTCAGATTCTGGTGGAGTACACGCAGCTGCTGCTGTAAGTTTAGCCTATGTAAGACCTATACTTTTAAAAAGTGCGTTTGGTATGTTATACGAACACCAAAGTATAAAGTTTAGCAACACAGACATGGGCAGCTTAATATCCTATATTTCATTAGGTACTCTAATTCATCATTTAATATTGTTCTCATTAGAAATTTTTAACATTTCCAACATACTTTTAATCTTACAAAAAACGTTATTTTCTAGTATTTTCACTATAATACTAAGCGTATTGATTATAATTTTATTTAGCCGAAACAAAAAATGAGAAAATTATTATTACTAACCACTGTAATTCTTGTTGGTCTTGTTTTTATTGCGCGCTTGTTTTACCTTCAAGTTTACAATAGTTCTGCTTACAATATTTTTGAAGACACTGCCATTAGAAAAGAATACAATTACCCTAAACGTGGTTATGTCTATGACAGAAACGGAAAACTTTTAGTTGCCAATCAACCTTCTTACGATGTAATGGTGATTCCTAGAGAAGTTAAGCCTTTAGACTCATTAGAACTAAATGAATTCTGCGAATTATTAAAAATAACACGAGAAGAATACGATAAAAAGCTAAAAAGGGCCACTAATTACTCGCCAAGATTATCTTCACCTTTTGTACAACAACTGTCAAAGAAAGATTACGCTATACTTCAAGAAAAAATGCGAAAATTTGAAGGCTTTTATATTCAAAAACGATCACTCCGTTCATATCAAACCAATATTGGTGCTAATGTATTAGGCGATCTAGGTGAAGTAAATCGTCAAACCATAAAAAATCAACCTTATTACGTTTTGGGTGACCTTATTGGTAAGCAAGGTGTTGAAAAAACGTACGAAGAAGTACTACGAGGAGTAAAAGGTATAAAGTTTATTCAAAAAGATCGTTTTAATAAAAATATTGGTCCTTTTAAAGAAGGAACATTAGACACTTTACCTCAACCCGGAAAGGATATTACAATAACCATAGACTCAGAACTACAAGCTTATGGCGAGTTATTAATGAAAAACAAACGTGGTGGTATAGTCGCTATAGATCCTCAAAGCGGTGAAATATTAGCTATGGTTACAGGTCCAAGTTACAATCCTAATTTGCTTGTTGGAAGAGAACGTAATAAAAATTTTAGTCGATTATTTAGAGATACGATTAACATGCCCACTTTTGATAGAGGTTTACAGGCTCAATATGCTCCTGGTTCGCCGTTTAAAGTAATCAATGCTCTTATAGGACTACAAGAAGGTGTGGTTTCCGTTAATGAAACATTTCCTTGTCGAATGGGTTACTATTATGGCAATCGACGTTTAACAGGTTGTCACCATCACAAAAGCCCAGTTTCTATGAACTCTGGTATTGCACAATCTTGTAATGCTTATTTTGTGAATGTGTATCGTCGTATCGTAGATAAATATGATGACGCTGGAGATGGGATGAATATTTGGGCAAAACACGCAAAGAGTTTTGGGCTAGGTAACTTTTTAAATAACGATTTATCCGTAGGCCAACCTGGTCGAATTCCTGATGGAGATTATTATGACAAGGCTTATGGTGATAATCGTTGGGGTTCAACCTATATCGTTTCTAACGCCATTGGTCAGGGAGAAGTTGAAGCCACTCCAATTCAGCTGGCTAATATGGCTGCAGCTATTGGTAATCGTGGATATTACTACACTCCACATATTATAAAAGACATTGAAGGCGACACCATAGATATTAAATATAGAACTCCAAAATACACCACTATTGATAAAGAACATTTTGAACCTATAGTACAAGGGATGTTTGATGTTTATAACGAGGGTACAGCAAAACACATAAGAGTTCCTGGTATTGATATTTGTGGAAAAACAGGTACTGCTGAAAATTTCATAAAAATAGATGGAGTCAAAACACAACTTACCGACCACTCTATTTTTGTCGCGTTTGCTCCTAAAGACAATCCAAAGATCGCGATTGCTGTTTTTGTTGAAAACGGATATTGGGGAGGTCGTTTTGCCGGACGAATGGCAAGTTTAATGATAGAAAAATATATTAAAGGTCATATTACACGAACCGACTTGGAAAAATGGATTTTAACCCATAGTTTAGAAAATGAATATAAAAAACCATATTCTGGAGAACCATTTAAAATAAATGGAGAGACCACCCTCCAGGTCATCGACAACTATGCTATTGAAAATCCAAATCAAAGCAACGTAAAATTATAATAACGCATGCTGAGAGAAAACCAAAGACGTTTTAAATTTGATTGGATTACGATTATCCTATTTTTATTATTACTCGGTTTTGGGTATCTTAATATTTTATCTGCATCTCATGAAGGAGAAATTACAAGTTATTTTGACACGAGTCAACTTTACGGTAAACATCTCGTTTTTATTGGTTTAACATTCCTTCTTATAGTATTAATTCTTTCATTTGAAGCCAAATTCTATGAACAGTTTGCCAGTCTCATATATCTGGTCGCCATATTAGCTCTAATAGGTTTGTTTATTTTTGGTAAAGACGTTAATGGTGCACGTTCTTGGTATGGTATTGGTAGTATGACCATACAACCTAGTGAATTTGCTAAATTCGCCACTGCGCTCGCTGTTGCTAAGTATATTAGTGACCTGCAAACAAACATGCAGACCCTAAAAGATCAATTAAGGGTTACGGCCATTATTTTTATTCCTGCATTACTAATTTTACTTCAAAATGATGCTGGTAGTACTATCGTTTATTTAGCTTTTTTCTTTGTTTTTTATCGTGAAGGTCTACAACAAGTCTATTTAATTATCGCTTTATCTCTAATACTACTTGCTGTTTTATCCCTAAAGTTTGGCATTTTAATAACTGCAATTGTAACCACATTGGTTATTGCTAGCATTTACTTTTTTAGCAAGAAAAAACGCGGTTCTATATTGCAATATATTGTTGCACTTCTGGTCTGTATTAGTTTTTCTTATGGAGTAAAACTGTTCTATCAGCATGGATTAAAAGTTCACCAACAAAATAGAATTAGTCTTTGGTTACGATTAGAAAAAGATCCAGCGAAATTAGAACGCATGAAAAAAGCCGAAGCCTATAATCTTATTCAATCTGAACAAGCGATAAGCTCAGGTGGCATTTCAGGTAAAGGCTTCTTACAAGGCACCAGAACTACAGGTAAATTTGTACCAGAACAACATACCGATTATATTTTTAGTACTGTAGGTGAAGAATGGGGCTTTTTAGGAACAAGTTTTGTTGTCCTCATATTTGTACTCCTTATTATTAGAATTTTGTATTTAGCTGAAGGCCAAAAATCACAATTCAGCCGTGTGTATGGCTATGGTGTTGCTTCTATTCTATTTGTTCATTTCACCATTAATATAGGTATGGTAATGGGCTTAATACCAACCGTTGGTATTCCCCTACCCTTTTTTAGTTATGGAGGTTCAGGACTTTGGGGCTTTACAATTTTACTGTTTATTTTTATAAAGCTAGATAGTAATAAAATTAATGAGTGGTAAATAAAAAAAGACCGCTTTATCAGCAGTCTTTTTTTACAATATCTTAATATGATAAGCTCTATTTTAAACTCGCTAAACTCGCTTTTATCGTTTCAATCTTAGCTAAAGCATCTGCTTCTTTCTTTTTCTCAGAAGCTACCACCTGCTCTGGCGCTCCAGCAACAAATCGCTCATTAGATAATTTCTTTTGAACAGATTTAAGGAAGCCTTCTGTATAGTTTAATTCTTCGGTTAACTTTTTAATTTCAGCTTCAACATCTATACTTCCTTCCATAGGAATAAAGTACTCATTAGATTTTACTCTGTATGTTAATGCGCCTTCAACAGCTTCTGTTACATATTCAAAGCTTTCAAGGTTTCCTAATTTTGAGATTACTTCATCAAACGTAGGTTTTACATTTTCATTATTAACGACAGAAAAACCAATGGCATCTTTAAACGCAATATTCTTTTGCTTTCTGATGTTTCTTAATCCAGAAATCACTTCAGATGCAAATTCAAATTCAGAAATCAAAGCTTCATTAATTGGCTTTGCTTCTGGCCACTTTGAAATGATTAAAGCTTCTTCTGGTGAGCGTTCTTTAATATAATGCCAGATATCCTCAGTTAAAAACGGCATAAATGGATGAACTATTTTTAAGTTATCTTCAAAAATAGACATCACTTTTTGATAGGTCGTTCTATCTATTGGCTGCTGATATGCTGGTTTTACCATCTCTAACATCCATCCACAAAAATCATCATAAATCAATTTATAAATAGACATTAAAGCATCACTTAATCTGTATTTACTAAAGTGATCTTCTATTTCTACTAATACAGATTGAAATTTAGCTTCATACCATTCTAAAGCTATTTTACTAGAGTTAGGTTGTGCTATATCTGCAACTTCCCATAGATTGGTTAATTGAAATGCATTCCATATTTTATTTCCAAAACCTTTTCCTTGCTGACATAAGGTTTCATCAAACATTAAATCGTTTCCTGCTGCAGAACTTAACAGTAATCCTACTCTAACTCCATCGGCAGTGTATTCTTCAATAAGTTTTAAAGCATCAGGTGAATTTCCTAAAGACTTCGACATTTTACGTCGTTGTTTATCTCTAACTAATCCAGTTAAATAAACATTCTCAAAAGGTTTTTCATCTTTATATTCATAACCAGCAATAATCATACGGGCTACCCAGAAAAATAGAATATCTGGCCCAGTTACTAAATCGTTTGTTGGGTAATAATATTTTATTTCTTCGTTTTCAGGGTTTCTAATCCCATCAAACACACTCATTGGCCAAAGCCAAGAACTAAACCAAGTATCTAAAGCATCTGTATCTTGTGTTAAATCTGAAGCTTGAAGCGCAGCGTTTGAAGTTTTCACTCTCGCTAGCTCTACTGCTTCTTCTATAGATTCTGCAACCACAAAATCCTCTTTTCCATCTCCGTAGAAATAGGCAGGAATTTGTTGTCCCCAAAGTAATTGACGCGAAATGTTCCAATCGCGAATATTCTCCATCCAATGGCGATACGTGTTTTCAAATTTCTTTGGAAACAATTTCACTTCTCCTGTTTTTAAAACGGCATCAATAGCAGGTTGTGCTAAATCTTCCATCTTTAAAAACCATTGATCACTCAACCTTGGCTCTATAACTGCTTTTGTACGTTCTGATGTTCCTACTTTATTAATATGGTTTTCAGTTTTCACTAAAACACCAGCCTCTTCCAATTCTTTTGTAATGGCTTTTCTAACAACAAAACGATCTTGACCTTCGTAATGCATCCCAAAGCTATTTAAACTAGCGTCTGCATTAAAAATATCGATAACTTCTAATTGATGCTTACCCCCTAATACTTTATCATTTTCATCATGAGCAGGAGTTACTTTTAAACATCCTGTACCAAATTCAACATCCACATACTCATCTTCTATAATAGGAATAACACGTCCACAAATAGGAACAATCGCTTTCTTACCTTTTAAATGTGTGAAACGCTCATCATTTGGGTTAATACAAATAGCCGTATCACCAAAAATCGTTTCTGGTCGTGTGGTTGCGATGGTTAATTTTTCATCACTACCTTCAACTTTATATTCTAAGTAATAAAGTAAACCTTGTTTTTCAACATGAATAACTTCTTCATCAGACAAGGTTGTTTTTGCTTCCGGATCCCAATTCACCATACGGTATCCTCTATAAATAAGCCCCTTGTTGTATAAGTCAACAAACACCTTAATTACAGCTTCCGACATATCGTCATCCATAGTAAATTTTGTACGATCCCAATCACAAGAACATCCCAGTTTCTTCAGTTGGTCTAAAATAACACCTCCATACTCTTCGGTCCATTCCCAAGCATGTACTAAAAACTCTTCTCTAGTTAAATCATTTTTATCTATACCTTGCTCTTTAAGTTTAGCTACAACTTTAGCTTCAGTGGCTATTGAGGCATGATCTGTACCAGGTACCCAACAGGCATTTTTACCCAATAAACGTGCACGACGAATTAAGACATCTTGAATGGTATTATTCAACATATGTCCCATGTGTAACACTCCTGTGACATTAGGCGGAGGAATAACTATGGTATAAGGTTCTCTTTCGTCTGGTTTAGAATGAAAGTAATTGTGTTGCATCCAGTAATCGTACCATTTATTTTCTACTGACGACGCATTATATTTAGAAGGAATTTCCATGTTTGGTATTGTTTTTGTAATATAACAGACAAAAGTACTTATAATTCCTTTTTCGAAAAATTATTAGTGTAATAATATGGCATTAGAAACCATAATTTCTGTTAAATGAAATGTATTACGTCTAATAAATTTTGCTAGGAATTAAAAAGTAACTAGCTTTGACTAATCAATTTTAAAATTAAAATGATGAAAAATTTAATAGCAATTTTATTTGTAGGACTAATAAGCTTTGGTTCTTTCGCTCAAGAAAAGGTAGCAAAAATCGAATTTAAATCGACTGTAATCGATTATGGTACCATTGAAAAAGGAGCTGATGGAGTAAGAGTTTTTGAATTTACAAATACAGGTAACGCACCTTTGGTAATTTCTAATGTGAAATCTACTTGCGGTTGTACAGTGCCTAAAAAACCTAAAGGACCTATTATGCCAGGTGAAACGGGCGAGATAGAAGTAAAATACGATACTAAAAGAGTTAATCCAATTAGAAAAACTATAACTGTTTTTTCTAATGCTGAAACTCCAACAGTAGCCTTAAAAATTAAAGGTCTAGTTGTTGATTCTAACAAAACTAGCGTATTAGAAAAGAAAAGCAAGAGTATGATTGAGCAATAAGCGCCAATCATAATAAAATTTACAATGAGTTCTCAAATTGAGAGCTCATTTTTTTTATGTTTTTTTTACATATTAACACTAATATTTTTCAGAACTTAGCAATTTAAAACCAATATCAAAATGCCAACAATTTCGAATAAAGGCATCAACATGCCAGAATCGCCAATTAGAAAATTGGTACCGTATGCAGAAGCTGCTCATAAACAAGGAAAAACTGTCTATTATCTTAACATAGGTCAGCCAGATATAAAAACGCCTACAATAGCATTAGATGCTGTAAAAACGCATTCATTAGATATTTTAGCTTATTCGCGTTCTGAAGGTTCTGAAAACTATAGAATGAAAATTGCTGAATACTACAAAAGAAATGATATACATGTTAGCCATAACGACATTATCGTTACCACAGGAGGAAGTGAAGCACTTTTATTTGCTTTTGGTAGTATTATGGACGCTGATGATGAGATTATAATCCCTGAACCTTTTTATGCTAATTACAATGGTTTCTCTACTGCTTCTGGTGTTAATGTTGTCCCTGTAATTTCTAAAATTGAAAACAATTTTGCCTTACCTCCTATAGAAGAATTTGAGAAGTTAATTACACCTAAAACTAAAGCCATTTTAATTTGTAACCCAGGAAATCCAACCGGTTACTTATATTCTAAAGAAGAAATAAAACAACTTGCAACTATTGTAAAGAAGCACGATTTATTTTTAATTGCCGATGAAGTTTATAGAGAATTTGTTTACGATGGCATTGAACATTATTCTATTTTACAAGAACCTGGTTTAGAAGAGCATGCTATTATTATTGATTCTGTTTCTAAACGTTATAGTATGTGTGGTGCACGAATTGGCTACTTAGTTTCTAAAAACAAAGAATTTATAAGAACCGCTTTAAAATTTGCTCAAGCAAGGTTAAGTCCACCAACTTTAGCACAAATAGCTAGTGAAGCTGCATTAGATACACCACAAAGTTATTTTGATGATGTAAAAGAAGAATACGTAAAACGTAGAGATATACTAATTGGTGAATTAGAAAAAATAGAAGGTGTTAAAGTTGCTAAACCAAACGGTGCATTTTACTGCATTGCTGAGTTGCCTGTAAAAAACTCAGATGATTTTGCTAAATGGTTATTAGAATCTTTTGATTACAATAACAATACAGTTATGGTTGCTCCTGCTGCAGGCTTTTACTCTACACCTGGAGTTGGATTAAACCAAATTCGTATTGCTTATGTTTTAAATGAAGATAGTTTAAGAATCTCTGTCAAAATTTTAGAAGAAGCCTTAAAAGTATATAAAGACTAATGACTATCATTAACAATACTTCATTAAAACCGTTTAACACTTTTGGCATTGAAGCTAAAGCACAATCTTTTTGCAATATAAATTCTATTAAAGACCTTAGTCTTGTTTTAAAAGAACACCACTCTAACCCCTTATTTATTTTAGGTGGAGGCAGTAATATGTTGCTAACAAAAGACATTGAAGCCTTGGTACTTCACATTAATTTAAAAGGTATTGAAGTTGTAAGTGAAACAGAAAACAACGTTATTGTTAAAGCAATGGCTGGCGAAAATTGGCATAATTTTGTACGCTGGTGCTTACAACACAATTACGGAGGAATTGAAAATTTGTCATTAATTCCTGGAAATATTGGCACTGCTCCAATTCAGAATATTGGTGCCTACGGAGTTGAATTAAAAGATGTTTTTGTGAGTTGTGAAGCTATGAATATAAAGGATCAGTCATTAAAAACATTCAACAAATCCGATTGTAATTTTGGATATAGAGAGTCTATATTTAAGCAAGACTTAAAAGGGCAATATATTATTACCAGCGTTAATTTAGAGCTTACTAAAACAAATCATCAATTACACACAGATTATGGCGTCATTAGAAACGAATTAGAAGCTAACGGTATTAACCCCCCAACAATTCAGGACATTTCAAATGCCGTAATAGCCATTAGGCAAAGCAAATTGCCTGATCCAAAAGAAATTGGTAATAGTGGTAGTTTCTTTAAAAACCCAATAATCTCAACAGAAGATTTTATTAAATTAGAACAGAATTTCCCAGACATACCATCATACAAAATATCAGATACAGCTGTAAAAGTACCCGCAGGATGGCTTATTGAAAAAGCAGGCTTTAAAGGCAAACGTTTTAAAGATTATGGTGTACACAATAAACAAGCTTTGGTATTAGTTAATTATGGCAACGCCGCAGGGAAAGATATATTAGAGTTAGCTCAATTAATACAGAGTACAATACAACGGTTATTTAATATTAGTATAGAAACAGAAGTCAATATCATATAAGACAAAAGCCCCAATTAAGAATTAAGACTTTTGAATTTAGAATAATTTAAAAAAACGCTATTAATCAACCCTTTAAGGAGGTAAAATTATTCTAATACTATATTATGAGCACCTCTATAAGGTGTATTTAATTATATTTACGTTTATAATTTAAATTTAGATCTTTTAAAATTCAGAAAATCAATATTTTAACATTTTGAGCATAACACCTACAGAGCAAAAAATAATAGATTATCTTCAAAAAGGGGATAAACGCGCTTTAAACTTACTTTACGAAAACTATTCGAACAGTCTGTATGGTGTGATTTTAAAAATTACAATTAACGAAGAGGTAGCACAAGATGCCTTACAAGAAACCTTCGTAAAGGTTTGGAAAAACGCTTCAAAATATGATGCATCTAAAGCAAAACTCTTTACTTGGTTATTCCGAATTGCAAGAAATACAGCCATAGATAAACTAAGAAGTTTTAATAATCGTTTTCATAAAGAAGTCCAAATTGAAACTTCAAACGTATATATTCTACCAACAACAAATTTTAATCAAGATGTCATGGACATTAAAGAACATGTTGGTAGACTAGAAGAAAAATATCAAATTGTGTTAGATGCTTTGTTTTTTCAAGGAATGACACAACAAGAAGCTAGTGACGAATTAGATATTCCACTTGGCACTATTAAATCTAGATTAAAAATAGGATTGCGTGAACTGAAGAAAGTTTATAATCCATAAATTATTTGATCATGGAAACAAAATTACACAACTTTTTAAATTCTAACCTGCTTAATAAGTATTTGGTTGGAGACACGTCTATAGAAGAATCTAAAGACGTTGAACACTTTATTTCAAGTTATCCTGAAGCAGCCCAAGCTTACGAAGAACTTCAAGATAATTTAGAAATTGTAGCAAAAGCTGGCGCTGTAGAAGCACCTAATCACATACTATCAAACCTATTAAATACTATAGAAGACACTAATGATACTAAAGTGATTCACTTAGCACAAAATAGAAGAACATCTTGGTACAGCATTGCTGCTAGTGCCGCCGCCATTTTATTCGCTGTAACATCATTTATACTGTATCAAAAAAACATACAATTAAATCAGGAAAACAATATTGTAGTTGAAGAAATTTTTGATTTACGAAGTGATATAGAAAGTAACAATTCTAAATTAGACCAATTATCTAGAGAGTTACTAAAACTAAACAATCCTGACGCTAGGAAGTATGTTATTAATGGTAACGAACGTGCTAAAAACTTAAAAACTGTAGCCTATATTAATCCGGTTGAAAAAACCTCTATGATTGATGTGATTACTCTTCCTCAATTACCAGAAGAACAACAATATCAAATTTGGGCGGAATTACAAGACCGAATGGTTAACCTAGGTATTTTAGATGAATCTGATCGCAGATTAAAACAGATTCCATATATGGAAGATGCCTTAGCACTTAGTATTAAAATTGGTACTAAAGGCAATAATGCCAACGAAAACGACACTGAAGTTGCTGAGATTTCTTTAAAAGATAAATAAGCAGAACAACTTTATATAAATTAAAAGAGGCGCAATAAAAATTACGCCTCTTTTTGTTTTATTAAAAATAGCCTACTCCTTTTCGAAAACTGTTTTGTGAATAATACCACCAATAATAGCACCTACTATTGGAGCTACCCAAAACAACCAAACTTGAGATAAATAAGCCCCATCAGCAAATATAGCTTGACTTAAAGACCTTGCTGGATTTACCGATGTATTTGTAATAGGAATACTAATTAAGTGAATTAAAGTTAAAGCTAAACCAATAGCAATAGGCGCAAACCCTTTTGGTGCTCTAAAATTTGTACTCCCTAAAATGACAATTAAGAAAAAAGCCGTTAGCACAACTTCTGCAATTAAAGCAGACATCATACTATAGCCATCAGGTGACAACGCATCATATCCATTAGCAGCAAAACCTCCTACTCCATCAAAACCTGCTTTGCCAGAAACAATAAGATACAATACACTGGCTGCTACTACAGCACCAACTACTTGAGCAACAATATAACCTAATAAATCTTTAGCTTCAAATTTTCCACCAGCCCAAAGTCCAATAGAAACAGCAGGATTAAAATGACCTCCCGAAATGTGTCCAACAGCGTAAGCCATAGTTAATACAGTAAGACCAAATGCTAAGGCAACACCTACAAATCCAATTCCTAATTCAGGAAATCCAGCAGCAAAAATTGCACTACCACAACCACCAAATACAAGCCAAAATGTTCCGAAGAACTCTGCGAATAATTTTTTCATAATTCTTAAATTAATTTAGTTAGTAATAATTGTTTTATTAGTAATAAGACACAGCATCAATAAGTTAAGTCACAAAAGAATTGAGCAAAAAATAAATGTAAAAGCATTATCTTTGCATTAAATTTAAGCAATTAGGTGCAGCATCCGTAGTTAAAAACTCCATTATTCACTGAAATTAAATTATGGATTGATAATCTGACCATCTAAATACAATAAAAGACAAATGAAACTATTACTAATTACATTAGGATTATTAGCTATAGCAGTAGCTGGAATCGCTATAAAAATATGGGCAAAAAAAGACGGTAAATTTGCGGGTACTTGCGCTAGCCAAAACCCCATGCTTAACAAAAACGGGGAAGCTTGTGGTTTTTGTGGGAAAACAGCAGACGAATACAAAGACTGTAACGAACCTCAACATTCTTAAGCCTTAATGACACTTCCCTCAATACTATTTTATGCATTCATTGCAGTTGTTAGTATTCAAATTATATATTATCTTAGTTTTCTTTTCACTTTTGGTGTTAAGCATGCTGAAACACGACTAAAAAAGCACATTCCAATATCTGTAATAATATGTGCTAAAAACGAAGCCGAAAATTTAAAGAAAAACATTCCCTTAATATTAAACCAAGCCTATTCAGATTTCGAAATTGTCTTAGTTAACGATAGTTCGTTTGACAATTCATTAGAAATTATGAAAGATTTTGAAGCCAAAAACAACAATATTAAACTTGTTGATGTAAAAATAAATGAAGCATTCTGGGGAAATAAAAAATACGCACTCACCTTAGGTATAAAAGCCTCTAAACATGATTTTTTAGTTTTTACTGATGCGGATTGCATACCAAATTCTAAACATTGGCTAGCACATATGAGCAGTGGTTTTTCTAACCAAAAATCTATTGTATTAGGTTATGGTGCTTATGCTAAAAAGAAATTTTCTTTTTTAAATAAACTTATCCGTTTTGAAACCGTAATGACTGCTTTACAATACTTTTCTTATGCCGAAATGGGCTTACCTTATATGGGAGTGGGCCGCAACATGGCGTATAGAAAAGATTTATTCTTTAACAATTGTGGGTTTAACAATCACATGTCTATTAAATCTGGTGATGACGATTTATTTATAAACGAAGTCGCTAACACCATGAATACAGCCATCTGTTTCAGTAAAGAAAGTTTTACAATTTCTGAACCTAAGACAACATTAAAGGCGTGGATTCTTCAAAAAAGAAGACATATTAGCACCGCAAATTTTTACAAATTGAAGCATCAATTATTATTAGGTGTATTTTATATTACTCAATTATTATTCTGGACTCTAGGAATTTCACTTATAATTTTAGGCTTTTCTTGGCAATGGATTATTACTTTAATTAGCTTACGACTTGTAGTACAGTGGTTAAGTTTTGGATTTACAGCTAAAAAATTTGAAGAAACAGACCTTATTATCCTTGCTCCTTTTTTAGAATTATTTCTTATTACTACACAATTAAGTATCTTTATAACTAATCTGATATCTAAGCCTAAACATTGGAAGTAAAAGAAGCTATAAACAAAGCAAAAAATAATAATCAAATTGCATTTAATTTTCTCCTAGACTCGTATTGGAATGATGTCTATGCTTTTCAACTTAAACGCACCATGAACGAAAATGATGCAGAAGACATAACCATACAGACATTCTCTAAGGCTTTTGACAAGATTGGCACCTATAATGAGGACTATAAATTTAAGACTTGGCTTCTCACTATCTCGAAAAATATTCATATCGATTTAATTAGAAAACAAAAGCAATCAATTAGAAATACATCTAAAGACGACGATAACCAATATTTTGATATTGTTGATGATTCACCAACACCTGAAGATAAAATTATTACAGAGCAGAATCTTGCAAACCTTCTAAAGGACATTAAGAAACTAAAACCACATTACCAAGAAGTCATTAACTTAAGGTACTTTCAGGAACTGAGTTACAAAGAAATTTCTGAAGAACTAAATGATCCTATAAATAATGTAAAAGTTAAACTGCTGCGTGCAAAAAAACTATTGGCTGCAATTATTACAAAATCTTAATATTGCCTTCCTTTAAAAGATTGAATGCCTTCAGGATTTAAACAACAAATAATTTTTACACCGTATTAAGTCCGCTTCATTACTCTAAACTTTTTTATTATTTACTTCGTATCTTTGCGTCTTGAAATTGAGAATTGTATGGAAACTAAAATTGCTTCAAACATTTTACCTGAACGTAAACCAAAATGGCTTAGAGTTAAATTACCAACTGGCAAAAAATACACAGAACTAAGAACCTTAGTAGATAAGTACAAATTAAATACCATTTGTACGTCTGGAAGTTGCCCAAACATGGGCGAATGTTGGGGAGAGGGTACAGCTACATTTATGATTTTAGGAAATGTATGTACACGTTCTTGTGGTTTTTGTGGTGTAAAAACAGGCCGACCAGAAACGGTTGATTGGGACGAACCAGAAAAAGTAGCACGTTCTATAAAGTTAATGCAAATTAAACATGCCGTTTTAACAAGTGTAGACAGGGATGACCTTAAAGATATGGGAAGTATTATGTGGGCAGAAACTGTAAAAGCAGTTAGACGCATGAATCCTGAAACAACATTAGAAACATTAATTCCAGATTTTCAAGGTATTGAAAAACATATCGATCGTATCATAGATGTAGCACCAGAAGTTGTGTCTCATAATATTGAAACTGTAAGACGCCTAACTCGTGATGTAAGAATACAAGCGCAATACTACAGAAGTTTAGGAGTTTTAAAATATTTAAAAGCCCAAGGGCAACGTAGAACCAAATCTGGAATTATGTTAGGCCTAGGTGAAGAACGTGAAGAAGTGATACAAACCCTTCACGATTTAAGAGCTAACGATGTAGATGTTGTTACTATTGGTCAATACCTCCAACCAAGTAAAAAACATTTACCTGTAAAGCAGTTTATCAATCCAGATCAGTTTGATGAATATAAAGCTATTGGTTTAGATTTAGGCTTTAGACATGTAGAAAGTAGTGCTTTAGTAAGATCTTCATACAAAGCTCAAAAACATATTAATTAATGATTACGATAGCCATTAACGGCTTTGGTAGAATTGGCCGTCGCGTATTTAGATTAGCCTTAGAGCATCCAGAAATACAAATTGTTGCTATTAATGATTTAGCCGATTCTAAAACCTTAAGTCACTTATTAAAGTACGATAGTATTCATGGCGTATTAAAAGACACGATTTCTTTTGATGAACACCATATTATTGTAAATAATATTTCAATCCCTTTATATAGAGAATCGCATCCTAAAACATTAGATTGGTCTAAAGTTCAACCAGATTTTGTTATTGAATCTACAGGGAAATTCAAAACAAAAACAGAACTAGAGCACCATATACAAAATGGCGCAAAAAGAGTTATTCTATCAGTTCCGGCATTAGAAGATGATATTAAAACAATTGTTTTAGGTGTTAATGATAACACATTAACAGGCTCTGAAACAATTATATCAAACGCATCTTGTACTACAAATAATGCCGCTCCAATGATTGCTCTAATAAAAGAACATCTTGGTATAAAGCAAGCTTATATTACTACAATTCACTCATATACTACAGACCAAAGTTTACACGATCAACCGCACAAAGATCTAAGACGAGCTAGAGCAGCAGGACAATCTATAGTACCAACCACAACTGGAGCTGCTAAAGCACTAACAAAAATTTTCCCAGACTTGTCTGATGTTATTGGTGGATGTGGTATTAGAGTACCAGTTGCAAATGGCTCGTTAACAGATATTACTATAAATGTTGAAAAACCAACATCTATCTCAAAAGTTAACGAAATATTTAAAAATGCAGCTGATTATCAGCTAAAAGGCATCCTTGAATATACTGAAGACCCAATTGTATCTATTGATATTGTTGGAAATCCACACTCTTGCATCTTCGATTCGCAAATGACTTCAGTAATCGGTAACATGGTAAAAATAGTAGGCTGGTACGACAATGAAACAGGATATAGTTCAAGAATTTTAGATTTAATTTGCAATTTAACCGAGAAATAGCCACTTTTATCGAATAAATAATTATATTTGCTTGAATTAAAGTGAGCTGAATGTCCCAAATCAAATATTACATATTTGTATTTCTAGCATGTTTTTGTAGTCTTATTTTCGCGCAACAAGATAGCGATGAAGATAAAGACATGCTAGCATTAAAGCTTCAGAACCACTTAGAGCAAGCTAAACTTGAGAGTAATCGTGGCGACTATTACAATGCTAAAGATAATCTAAACAAGGCACTTGTAATTGCAGAAAAAATTGACGATAAGTCTAACCAAGGTACAATTCATACCAAAATTGCAAAAGTTCAATTTTTAGTTAATGAGGAATCACAAGCTAAAATTTCACTTAACAAAGCCATTCAAATTCAACGTGAAAATAATGATTATGGCAACCTTGCTGTTACTTATAATATAAAAGGTGTAATTCACAGCACACAAGAAGAATACAAAAAAGCTTTAGAATATTACAATTCTGCAAAAAACCTATTTGAACAAGAAGGCTTAGAAGCTTATATTTCAGAGGTCACACTCAATGAAGCAAAAATCTATATTGCTCAAAAACGGTACGAAGAAGCAAAATCAGAATTAGAGAAAACCATACTTATAGCCAAGAAACACGATCAAAAACGTCGCCTTAGCAGTGCTCTAATTCAGAGTGGAAAAATTTATAGTGAGCTAAATAATCTCAAGATGGCATTATCTCAAACCGAAGAAGGTTTAGCCATTGCTCAATCACAAAAAATCATAGAAAATGTAAATGAGGCTTTCCTTACTCTGAGTGCTATTCATGAAAAAAATGGAGATTATAAAAATTCGCATAGTTATATCAAAAAACATATTCAACTATCCGATTCTATATTAAATGTAAAACGAGCAAACTTAGCACCAGGAATATCTAGCCAATACATTAATAATTATAAAGATGCTGAAAACGCACAATTAAAAGCACAAATAGACGAAGTTAGTGCCGAAACTGCCTTTTCTAAAATCACAACAATTTTAAGTATTGCCTTAATAACCATTTTGTCGCTATTAACGTTATCTCTGTATAAAAACAACAATATAAGACTCAATACCAACACTATGCTTCATAAAAAGAATGATGAGCTTATTGTTGCCAAAGAGAAAGCAGAATTAGCTTCTAAAACAAAAGCTAATTTCTTATCTACTGTAACTCATGAGTTACGTACTCCGTTATATGCCGTTACAGGACTTACGAATATGCTATTGGACGAAGACCCTAAAGATCACCAAATACCACATTTAAAATCTTTAAAATTCTCTGGAGATTACCTACTAACCTTTATCAACGATATTCTTCAAATTAATAAAATTGAAGCCAATAAAGTAGAGTTAGATCCTGAAAATTTTAATCTTAAAAATAAATTAGAAAACGTTATATCTGCTCTTAGCAATTCGGCTAACGATCAAGATACAACAATACATTTTGACTATGAAGAAGGGCTACCAGAATCATTTATTGGTGACCAGTTAAAGATTTCCCAAATCTTAATTAACCTACTTGGTAATGCTATTAAATTCACAAAAGATGGAGACATCTGGGTGAGAACGTACAAAACTGATGTCAAAGACAACGTGTACAATCTTCGCTTTGAAATTGAAGATAATGGTATTGGTATTACAAAAGAAAAACAAGACCAAATGTTTGACAGCTTCTCTCAAGGCTCTGTACAAATTAACAGAAAGTACGGAGGTACTGGTTTAGGTTTATCTATTGTAAAAGGATTAATTCAAATTCTAAAAGGAAAAATTTACTTAAAGAGTGAACTTGGTAAAGGTTCTACATTCGTCTTTGAGATTCCTTTAGAGTATGATAAAAACGCCGAAAAACCTCAAGTAGAAGAAGTTAAAAAAGTTAATAAGATGGAAAGTTTGGATTTAAGTAACGTTAAAATTCTAATTGTAGAAGACAACAAGATTAATCAAATGATTACTAAAAAGATTCTCAATAAGATGAATCTGTACTGTGACGTGGTTGATAATGGTGAAGCTGCAGTAGAGCAAGTAAAAGAAGTAGCATACGATGTTGTTTTAATGGACATTCATATGCCAGGAATTAGTGGATTAGAAGCCACAAAAATCATTAGAACTTTTGATAAAGAACTCACCATTTTTGCCCTAACAGCAGTAACGTTAGAAGACAAAATGCACGAATTTGGCGAAGCTGGTTTTGATGATATTATTTCTAAACCTTTTAAACAAGAGGATTTTGAAGACAAATTACACGCTGCTCTTTCCGGTGAAAAAATTATATCTAGTTTTTTTAACTAACAAACGCACTAACCGCAGCATCAAACTGTTCTGAATTATCTATTTTTATTTGAATAGGCAAATAATACAATTTACTTTTTAACTCTTCATAACCGGACAAACGTACATAGTCCTTTTCCGTTGTAATAATTAACGATTTTGAAGCTAAGGTTTCAATATCTGAAACTTTAAAACTATAGTGATCGCTAAATTCCATGTGATCAAACTCTAACCCTTTTTCAACTAAGAAATCTACCAATGGTTTTGCATTAGCAATGCCTGTAACTAAGGTAAATTTTGGAAGCTTTACTAACTCTAACACTTCATATTCTGAAATCACATCGGTCGCATAATCCACATAACTAAAAAATAGTTTTTGATGGTTTTTTAATTTCAACTTAGAAGTAATCTTCTGTTTTTCAGCCTCAGAAAGATCCTTCTTACATTTTGTAACAACAATTAAATCGGCCCTTTTTGCTCCAGATCTTGGCTCACGCAAGTTTCCTGTAGGCAAAACAATATCTTTATAATAAAGATTATTATAAGCCGTTAGTAGAATATTACATCCCGCTTTTACTTTTCTATGCTGAAAAGCATCATCTAACAAAATAACTTCTGGTAACGAATTTAAAGTTCTAAGTTCTGCAATTCCATTTTGTCGGTCAGCGTCAACAGCAACGGTTACATTACTAAACTTTCTATAAAACTGAAAAGGCTCATCTCCAATAGTATCTGCACTCGCATATTTATCTGCTAAAACAAAACCGTCTGTTTTACGTTTATAACCTCTACTTAATGTAGCAAGCTCTTTATTGTCCTTTAGAAGTCTAATTAAATATTCTATCATTGGTGTTTTCCCTGTTCCACCTGTACTAAGATTACCAACACAAATCACAGGAAAATCATACGATTTAGAGGTTTTAAATCCAGAATCGTACAGCCAATTACGCAACCAAGTAATGACATAATAAATGGGTACAATAGGAAATAATATGATGCGGATAATCTTCATGTGTTTTTATTTATAGCATATTTTTGTCACATGGAACATCACAATAACCATAGTGTTTTAAAGGCAAAATAGAGAATTGATGTTTCACGAGTACTAAATTATATTATTTTTGAAACAAATATACACTTATGATTATACAAGACGTAATTAATCACTTGCACGATTTAGCACCTTTAGCTTATGCTGAAGATTTTGATAATGTTGGACTTTTAGTAGGTGATAAAAATGAAACTGTTTCTGGCATCTTAGTCACACTAGACACACTAGAAACTGTTGTAGATGAAGCTATTGAAAACAATTGCAATCTTATTGTAAGCTTCCATCCTATCATATTTTCAGGTTTAAAAAAATTAACAGGCAAAACATATGTAGAGCGTGTTGTTATTAAAGCCATTCAGCATAAAATTGCAATTTTTTCAATTCATACGGCTTTAGATAATGCAATTGAAGGTGTTAATTCTATTATTTGTGATCAATTAGGTTTAAAAAACAAAAAAATATTAATTCCACAATCTGGTACAATAAAAAAACTACAAACTTATGTTCCAAAGGCAAATGCAGAATCTCTAAGAACTGCGTTATTTAAAACTGGTGCCGGAAACATTGGTAATTATGAATCTTGTAGTTTTAATATGGAAGGTGAAGGAACTTATTTAGGAAATGAAGATTCTAATCCGGTAATTGGTGAAAAAGGAAAATTACATACCGAAAAAGAAACTGCAATTTCCGTGACGTTCAAAAAGCATTTAGAATCTAAAATTTTAAAGACTTTATTTGAAACGCATCCATATGAAGAAGTGGCTTACGAGATTTCAACCTTAGAAAACAACAATCAGCATATTGGAATAGGCATGATTGGCGAGCTCGAAAACGCCATGAAAACCGAAGAATGCCTCAATTTTATTAAAACTAGAATGCAAACAGAGTGTATTAGACATTCAAAATCGCTAAATAAACCTATTAAACGAATCGCCGTTTTAGGAGGTTCCGGAAGTTTTGCCATAAGCGCTGCAAAAGCTGCAAACGCTGACCTTTTGATTACAGCAGACCTAAAATATCACGACTTTTTTAGTGCAGAAAACGCTATAGTTTTAGCAGATATTGGACATTATGAAAGCGAACAGTTCACAAAATCGTTTTTAGTAGACTATCTCTCGAAAAAAATCACTAATTTTGCAATCATTTTATCAAAGAAAAATACAAATCCGATAAAGTATTTATAATTATGGCAAAAAAAGCTGAAGTTTCTGTTGAAGAGCGATTAAGAGCACTATATGATTTACAATTAATTGACTCTAGAGTAGACGAAATAAGAAATGTCAGAGGTGAGCTTCCTTTAGAAGTTAGAGATTTAGAAGACGAAGTTGAAGGGCTTAACTTAAGATTGGAAAAGTTAAATGATAGTCTTGCTATTATTGACGATGAGATTAAAGGAAAGAAAAACTTAATTGAAGAAGCAAAATCTTTAATCACAAAATACAGTGAGCAACAAAAAAATGTTAGAAATAACAGAGAATACAACTCATTGACAAAAGAGGTTGAATTTCAAGAATTAGAAATTCAATTAGCTGAAAAGCACATCAAAGAATTTAAAGCTCAGATAGAGCAGAAAAAAGTAGTCATTTCTGAAACTAAAGACCGTTTAAAAGATCGTAATGCTCACCTTAAACACAAAAAAGGTGAACTAAACGAAATTTTAAAAGAAACAGAAAAAGAAGAAGAAGCACTTATCAACAAATCATTAGATTTTCAAAAGAAAATTGATGAGCGTCTTGTTAAAGCATACCTTAGAATTAGAAACAACGTTAAAAATGGTTTAGCTGTTGTTGCTATTGAGCGTGGAGCATCTGGAGGTTCTTTCTTTACTATTCCACCACAAGTGCAAGTAGAAATTGCTTCTCGTAAGAAAGTAATTACTGACGAGCATAGTGGACGTATCTTAGTTGATGCTGCGCTAGCTGAAGAAGAAAAAGTAAAAATGAATAAATTATTTGCTAAACTTAGTAAATAAACATTCAACACATCATATATCTAAGCCTTTGCCAACGCAAAGGCTTTTTTTTATTTAATATAATTTTATAATAATTTAAAATAAGGATTTGCAATTTACTACGACTACTCAATTAAAGAAAATTAAAGCATGAAAAAGTTACTAAGTATTTTAACTATAGCCTTAGTGTTCAGTTGTCACAACCAAGCACAAACAAACCTAAAGCAACAAGCTGTAATCGACGCAGAACCCGTAGTGGTACCGTTAAAAGACGGTAAAGCAAAAGCTTATTTTGCAAGTGGTTGCTTTTGGTGTGTAGAAGCAATTTTTGAGAGTGTAAAAGGCGTTGAAGAATCTATTTCAGGTTATGCTGGTGGATATACTGAAAACCCAACTTATGAAGCAAGCAATACGGGTAGAACCGGCCACGCAGAAGCTGTAGAAATTATTTATGATCCTGAAGTCGTAAGTTTTGCAACTTTGGTAGATGTGTATTTTGGTTCTCAGAATCCTACTCAAGTTAATGGCCAAGGACCAGATCATGGCTCGCAATACCGCTCTATTATCTTTTATCAAAACAATGAACAAAAGCAAATCATAGAAGATAAAAAAGCAGCATTAGCCAAAGCATTAGATGCCACTATAGCCGCTGAAGTTTATCCATTCCAAAAATTTTGGATTGCCGAAGATTACCACCAAAACTATGAACGCTTACATCCTAATCAAGGCTATATAAGAAATGTTTCTATTCCGAGATTAAATAAATTCAAAGCTAAATTCCCTGAGTTATTGAAGGAGAATAAAAACCATTAAATAATAAGACCACAGGTCTTAAACAATTATAAAAAAACTTATTCTAAAAGATACTCCACTTCAACCCCTATCATGGGATTTAAAAATCCCACTTTAGTGCGTTTCGGATTTTTATAATCAATAGCTCCTCGCCTCCAGCCTGAGTTATGATAATTAGACCAAGTCTGCAACGTCTTATCCTCTGTAAATGTATACCTATACATGGGACCAAAATAAGCGTACTTTTTTACTTTACCATGTGTATTAACCATTTCTACACCTACACACATTCCATTTTCAGGAAAGGGAATACCTAAATCTTCAACATTAATCCATAATTTATATTTTTTATTTTTAGGATGAACGTATATACTTTCATTATACAATAATTCTCCTGGTGCATTTGCAATAGAATCAAACTGATAAAATTTCACATTAAAAGTGGCTATATATTCAGCATCTTTTCGATTTTTTAGGTTGATGTAAACCCTTTTTACTTTTCCTGTTTTATTTTTAAGATTCTCAATTAAAACCGCGGTTTCATATCCAATTAAAGACGTTACACTCTGATTGCCGTCACGCTGTTCACCTAAAATTTCCTTTTTGCCATATTTTAGCTTTTTACTAGAAATAAGAACCTCATCTAAACCTTCAGTTTTAGGTGCTAGTAGAACTTCATACGTCAAGTTATTCTTAAATACATTAACTGGTATCAATTTCGATTGATAGCCTATTGTTGAAACCTTTAAAGTATCTGTATGAACATTTTTTACCTTCAACTTAAAGCTTCCTAATTCATCTGAGTAGGTTCCTTTCCCGTTCTTTAAAAGAATATTTGCATACGCTATAGCTTCACCTGTTAAAGAATCTTTTACAACTCCATTAATGCTTTGAGCTGCACAAAAATTGACACTAAGTAGAAAGATTAGACGTTTTATTGTATTCAAATTAAAATTTATTAATCGGTAAGTGAGTGTTTACATTTAGCTTAAAAACGAGTTAACACTCAATTTCTGCGGCGTTGTGTCATAAAAAAACGACTAGATTTTTGTGGCCTTCAACTCAAAAATCATAGGGAACAATTGATGCTTCATCTTATACATTCCGGATTCCGTTTTTATTAAATCTGGAAATACATCATAAGGACTTTCGTCATATTCATTAAGATAGTCAATTTGCAAACCGGCTTCAATAAGCGCGTTAACAACTTCGCTTAAGCCATGATTCCAACCATACTCTTTACTTACCATTTTTGAATCCTGATTAGCATAAGTCCCTTCATATTCGTCATAAATCACTTCATCTTGACTGTAATGATATATCATTTTTGGTTGCCCATCCACATAATCAAACATCCACGCAATAGGATGAAATTCTACAATGTAAAATATTCCTCCAACGTTTAAGCGTTCTGCAATCATTTTAGCCCAAGGCTTTAAATCTGGCAACCAACCAATAGTTCCGTAACTGGTAAATACAATATCAAAAGTTTCAGAAATATGTTTAGAAGTCTCTAAAACATTGCAGCATACAAATTCTGCATCGAGTTGTAATTCGGTATTTAATTCCTTCGCTAATTTCACACCTTCATTACTCAAATCTACACCAGTACACTTTGCTCCCATCCGACTCCAACTCAATGTATCTTGACCAAAATGACACTGCAAATGCAATAACGACTTCCCGTTTACATCACCCAACGCCTTTAACTCATAAGGCATTAATGATGTTTTTCCCGCTTTAAAAGCGTCCATATTATACATTTCACTTTGAGCATGTATGGCTACTTTTTTATTCCAAGTAGCCTTATTTACTTCAAAATAATTAGTGTCGTCTTTCATGGTTGATTAATTTAGCGTGTAATTTACTATATCTTTTTTAATATGAAGTCATTAAATCTAGGTCTCATCTGTTTACTACTTGTTTTGAACTGTAAATCTGATCCACAACAAACAAGCTTAAAAACCGACACTCAAGAATTATCCATAGCTAAAAAAATTGCAAACGCCCATGGTTTTGAACATTGGAAGAATGTCTCTGAAATAAAATTCACCTTTCAAGTAGATACCGATACTAGAAATGGAAAAGGACGGTCTTGGTCTTGGTATCCTAAAAGCGATGAAGTACTTTTTGAATCTTTACATGGAGAACAACGATATTCCAGAAAGCATATGGACAGCACACTAATAGCCAATGATAGAGGCTTTATTAATGATAAATTCTGGCTTTTGGTTCCTTTTCAATTGGTATGGGATACTTCTGCTACAATTTCTGAACCCACAAAAGCACAAGCTCCAATTAGCAAAACCGAATTAAATAGGATAACCCTTACCTATTCTAACGAAGGCGGTTACACACCAGGCGATGCTTATGATATTTTTTATGATGAACAATTTATAATAAGAGAGTGGATTTACAGAAAAGGTAATTCAGCAGAACCTTCACTAACTACAACTTTTGAAAATTACAAAGATTACAATGGCATTAAAATAGCAACAAATCACAAACAAGAAGGTGGCAACTGGAATTTGTATTTTACAGATGTCAGTATCACTTTGGATGATCAGAAATAAGGCTGTATTTTTGCAATCTATAATGTAAGATTCGTGTTCTAAGTTTTAACTTAAAATATATAGCTTACATTTTCCGCCTTAGGGCGTCTATATATATTAAAAGCACTTCAATTTTTTATATTGAAGTGCTTTTTTCTTGAGACATATAAGAAGAAACAGACTTAAACGCTCTGCAAATCAATAGCGACATTAAATCTAAAAGAGGTTCCTACTCCTGTTTCACTTTCTAAAATTAAGTTTCCTCCTAACATTTCTATATAGGCTTTAGATATAGATAAGCCAATACCAGAGCCATGAAGAGCATTTTTATTACCGACATCAACCTGATAAAAAGGATTAAAAATAGTCTCTTTTTTATCTTCAGGAATACCAACACCTGTATCTTTTATAAAAAATTCTAATTGAGACGCAGAACTATCCAAACTACAACTAATATAAATTCTATCTCCTTTAGAAGTGTACTTTATAGCATTCTCTATTAAATGCTTTAATACTGCTGTAAGCTTATCATTATCTGAATTTATTAGACTCTCACTTTCAGGAATAAAATTATTTAATGTAAACACAACATTTTTCATTTCTGCTTCTGGCAAGAACAACTCATAAATAGACCGAATACACTCGTTCACATTAAACAACGATTTTCTAACAGTCATTAGACCTGTTTCAATCTTAGATATATTCAAAATATCTGTAATTACATCTAATAACTCATTACCACTCCCTTCTATCACCTTAACATATTCTTGGTATTCTTCATCTTGCTTGTGATAAGCTTTTAAAAGTTCAGCACTACCCAAAATACCATACATTGGTGTTCTAATTTCGTGACTCATATTGGTCAAAAATGCAGATTTTAACTGATCGGACTCTTCTGCACGCTCTTTTGCAATAATTACATTTTTATGCTTTTCAAGAAGTTCTTCTTGTAATTGATTTTCTTTTAATAATGCATTGTGTAAACGATCTACTAAAAACGAAACTGAAAGAACTGTAAGCAGTCCAAAAAGTACATTATTAATAAAGACAACAAATAATATTTCTATTGG
>Ga0209344_10000292_pt1 | contig 96914 bp, 71 predicted proteins | sample Cruoilmetagenom6_FD_187293 | JGI IMG/M metagenome (GOLD analysis project Ga0209344, IMG submission 187293) | Oil polluted marine microbial communities from Coal Oil Point, Santa Barbara, California, USA - Santa Barbara Oil Seep Sample 6 (SPAdes)... | ecosystem: Environmental > Aquatic > Marine...
CCTTGGTTCCCCCGCTTAATAGGGGTGTGGTATTCTTATAAGCCCTGAAAATAACGTTGAATCCATTTTTCCCTGAATGTTTTTCAGTCAAAAGGATTCGATCCGAAATTCGATGGGTACCGTTATGTAGATACACTATTATATCAGACTTCATCTTTTTACTGATTTTGGTCACGGCATCAACTCCTTGCTGCAGTGTTTTAAAAGGTTTTTCAAGGGAACCATCACCCTTATCGGTAACTGACGGATTTACGTGTATTTCCTGTTGTGATCGCACTGTGAAAACAACGGAAATCAGTAATAAAGTCAATAAAAGAGTGTTTTTCATTTCTTACATTTTAAATGTTCCTATTCCTATTTTTTTATTTACAGCAGGCATTGGGATTATTGAGCAACGCCCAATAATCGAACAAAATCATTGTTAGCAGCTATCAAAAGGCCTTTCTTGGGGTTTTTGTTTTTTCCTATGATAATCGATTTCATTTTTTTTACATCACCGGGAATATGTAATCCTGAAGTATAATTCTTTATGGGTTCGAAATTCCCAGATCCATCTCCTTTCAAAAACAAGCCAGTTCCTGCATCATTGCGCGGAGTTTCCACTTCGGAATTAAATAGGTTTCCTGCTATAACCAGGTCATTTAATCCATCTCCATCAAAGTCGTCATAAAGGGAGCCAAAAACTGAAGACACCTGAGCCTCCAAGGGCATTTTTTTAAGTTCAAAACCATCACTTTTGTTTATAAGAATACTGTTTGAAAATGTATGGGCAAGGTAATGTGTTGCTTTCTCCAACGATTGTCTATCGTATACGTCTTCTAAGGTCGCCGTGGCAAAGGAAGTGTAATCTTTGAATTTTTTCTTTAAGGAAGGTATTTGCTGGGTAGAACATTCCTTGCCCCTTAAAGGGAAAAGTGTATCATTTTGATAAAAACTTAGCACTATGTCAAGCTCCCCATTGTTATCGAAATCACTGGAATATAGATTGAATGGAGCCCTTGGCTTTGCTTTGTATTTATAATTTTCCCCTAGGTTGCCCAAAACATAGTCCAATACCCCATCATTGTTTATATCGGCCTCTGAAATGGAAAACCACCAACCATTGCTTTTTTCCAGAATTGGGTCACCTTCTACCTTAACAAGTTTGCCCGCCTTGTTCTGAAATACAGTAATAGGCATCCATTCTCCTACGAGAATCAAATCCTGCGTTCCGTCATTATTCTGATCGGACCACAAAGCGTCTGTAACCATACCTGGATATTCCAGCTCAGGTCCATGGGTAGATGTTATATCCTTAAAATTACCATTTACATTTTCGAGCAAGTAACTACGGCCAGACCGTGGATATTGCCCTGGTAGCAAACGGCCTCCAACAAATAGGTCCAAATCGCCATCTTTATCAAAATCATTGGCTTTTACGACACCTCCACTGGAAGTCATAATGGGCAATGCCGTTTTTGACCTACTTAACTGGCCCTTCCCGTCATTGAGATACAACCGATCTTGGTAATACATATCGCCTATGGGCATTTCATTGCCACCACTTACCACATAGAGATCTTGGTCGCCATCGTTGTCGGCATCAAAAAAAAGGGCATCTATATCCTCTTGAAATTTGTCATCAACCATTGCTTTTTGGTACAACTTGCTAAAGGTCTCATCGTTGTTTTGAAGATATATGGCCCCTTCATAACCCTTGGCACCGCCTATAAAGAAATCTTGTAATCCATCATTATTAATATCACCTACGGCTAGGGCGGGTCCAAAAGTGGACATTTTGTGCGGTAGAAGAACTTCTCTTTCAAAATCATCAAATCCGTTTTCCATATGCTCATGTACTATTCCGCTTTCCACAGTTCTATCAAAAAAGATAGTATTGTTATCTGTTGTTTGTTTGGGAGTGGGCATTATTGCATCTTGGTAATCCAAAACTACCAACTGGTCTGATTCAAGGTTCCTTAGTTCTGATATTTTGCCATCTGGCCAATTCACCTGTAAAAGATCTATTTTGGCATTTTTGCCCAGTCCAAAATGTAGATTGTGATCAATACTCGATTGATAGCCACGAGTAACCTGTTGCTCCAAGAATTGTTTACCGTCAGCAGATTGTAGCATTACTTTTGCACCAATAGCATTTAGATTTTGGTGTTTGCCTTTCAATTGGACCGTTAAATATCGATTATCGGTCAATTTAGAAGCATTATTTTTGTAAATATGAGCCACCTCGTCAATATTATTGACAATTAAATCCATATCGCCGTCATTGTCCAAATCGGCATAGGCGGCCCCATTGGAATAGGAGGGTAACTTTACGCCCCACAGGTCGTTCATCTTTTCAAAATGTAGACCATTGGTATTTTTATAAACTGGGTTTACCGCTATTTCCGGTGGTATGAAGCCAAGGATTTCCTTGACCAAGGTTGGTATGTCTGGCTGAATTTTATTCATTTCAGTTTGAATCCTTTCCCTTCTATAGTTGTCGTAATCCTTATTGTTTGTATTTTTTCTTATACCGTTGGTTACAAATAAGTCCTTATATCCATCATTGTCGAGATCAACAAATAGGGGTGCCCAACTCCAATCGGTACTTGACAAACCTGCCATTGGTGCAATATCCGAAAAGGTTCCGTTGCCATTGTTGAGCTGAAGTGTATTGCGCATGTACTGATAATGTCCTCCTACCCTGGTCAATACTTCAAAGGCTTTTGGGTTCATGGAGGCCATATTCGTTTTGCTACCAAAATTGGTTGAAGATTTCATATCTACCACAAAAAGGTCTTGCCACCCGTCATTGTCTATATCAGCCATATCCACGCCCATTGAAGAGGAGGAGATATGGTTCATGGCTTGTAATGCATCTTCTTTTAACTTGCCGTCGCCCAAATTTCGATATAAAAAATCGCGACCCAAAAAATCGTTGCATACGTAAATATCGGGTATTCCATTATTGCTCAAATCACCAACAGCAATACCAAGGCCATCTCCCAACACGGACTGATCGATGCCTAGGGATGCTCCTATCTCTGTATAATATCCATCATCATTTCTATACAGCTTGTCCGCAGTGTCAGTATCGTTTTCATACGCAGCTATCGGTTTGGAAAGTTCCCTAACGGGGTCCACTGCATGATTAAGCAAGTACATATCAAGGTCACCATCCTGATCGTAATCAAAAAATGAGGACTGAATGGAGTTGGCACTATCATTTAATCCATATTCCTTGGCTTTCTCTGTAAATGTATGGTCACCATTGTTTACATATAAAAGGTTGGTTCTAAGTTGCGGTTGCAACCTTCCCGATCGGCATAGGTAGATATCTAAAAATCCATCTTGATTTATATCAACCATGGTAACACCCGTTTTCCAACCTGGAATAGAATCCAATCCTGAGCCATTGGTGATGTCCTTAAATTTAAAATTCCCTTGATTTAAATATAATTTGCCAGATTTTTGATTCGAACTTAAATAGATATCAATAAGTCCATCGTTATCAATATCACCAACTGCCACTCCACCACCATTATAAAAATTAGTATAAGTAAGAACATTATCGTGATCGCTATACCCTTCTTTTATATCGTTTGAAAAGAAAATGCCCGTTTCGTTCGCATCAATCAGTTCAAGTAAAGTAGTTGCACCTTGATTAGGGCCACTGCAGGCATTGATTAATAATATGCTTGGCACCAAAAGGTAAAGAACTAAATTTTTATTTGATCTAATTATCATAGCAATCATTCAATTTTACTAGTCGTTACAAGCGGAAAACTAAGTGTGGATTTTTAATAATCCATTAGTGTTTTACGCTTTTCTTGTAAAAGGAGGGCATACAACTTTATTAGGGCATCCCCTCCAACTAAAACCAAATAGACTGTTTAATTATCCGGATATCCAGGGTTTTGCTCTAAATTTGGATTAAGCGCAACTTGCAAAGCTGGAATTGGATACACCCATCTATAGTCTTCGGACACAGCTTTTTTCTCGGTCCAAGTCCCGCTTAGGAACGTACCAAAACGTATTTGGTCTGTTCTTCTAATGGCATCCCATTGCATTTCACGTCCCCTTTCAGCTAAAATATCATCTAAAGTTATCGATACTAGTGGCGTGGCATTTCGCTTATCCCTTAATTCGTTGATAATATCCAAAGCCGAATCGCTACTGGACCCTCCCCTTAAGATAGCTTCTGCTTTCATTAAGACAACATCGCCTAGACGCAGAAAAACAAACTTGGTGTCCGCATCAGGGGAATTTTTCATCATTTTAAAGCCTTCGTTGGGGTCTGCTCCAAGCAACTTTACATTTTTCTGGTAATCGATCCCTGATAGTTCTTCTCCATTTTTTTTGTACTGTTTTCCAACTAAAATACCCTGAGGAATTAGAACCGACTCATCCGCGGGGTCAAAGTCTGCCTCATTGAATACATATCCACTGGTACCAGGACCTTTACCCAATCTATCATCATCCGACTCATATAAATCGTACAATTCAGGGGTAATGGAAAACCCGTTCCAGCCACCTTGGTTAGATGACAAATAGGGTTGCCACAATTTTGACATATTATCTATTGAAACGAAAATATTCTCCGTACCCTCTCCACGCCAATTGACAAAGTAATCATCGTCTAGTGCATAACCTGAGTTTATAATTTTATCGGCATTGGCTATTACGTTGTTCATATCTTCAACATTGAACGAAAAAGTACCAGGTCCTTCAGACTCATAGACCGCTTTGTTTAAAGCAATTCGTGCCTGCAACGCATATACGGCTTCTTTAGTTGCGAAGTCGTGATTTGATGGTCCCAAACTTGGCAAATCGGCAACAGCTTCGTTCAAGTCTTGGATTACGAATTGCAAGGCTTCTTTTCTTGTATAAACTTTTGGGTCAATGGTAACGGGTTCATCAACCTGTCTTACGGGCACCACTCCAAAAAAGTCTAACAATTGCCACATGGCGAAAGCCCTAAGAAATTTTGCTTCCGCTACCTGAAGGTTGGAACCGCCATAAAAAATTACTTCAGAGGCGTTGAAAATATTTCGGTTCAGGCGTGACCAAACCGAATTTAGGTCTTCTTGGTTTGGAGTCCATTCATGTGTGTGAATTTGAATAAACCTACCACCATTTGCCCAGTCGCCAGTGGTTCTTATGGGAGTAATCATCAAATCGGATGGCATATTCTGCAAACCGCTAGATTGCTCATAGGTATTGTAGTTTCCGGCAAAGCTCCTATATAGGGCATTTAATATTTCTGTAGGATTGCCACCTTCCTCTTCGGGTATAATGGAATCAACATTATCAATCTCTAGATTGGTACAGCCAATAAAAAAGATACTGGCCACTATAGATGTGCTTAAAAATAATCCTGTTTTTATATTTAGAATTTTCATACAATTTTTGTTTGGGTTAGAAACTTACATTAACACCTAAAAGAAAGGTCCTGGCTCTGGGATAAGAAGTATAGTCGATGCCCGCAGATGGCACCCCGTTATCGCTTCTGTTTGTATTTACTTCAGGATCTTGTCCGCTATAACCGGTAATTACGAATAAATTCTGTCCGGTGAGCGATAATCTTACGGCCGAGAACGGTGAATTCTCATTGATATTAACTTTATAACCTAAGGTAACATCCTGTAATCGGACAAAATCGGCCTTTTCCAAGTATCTTGTAGAGACATTTACGGAACTAGTATTTCGTTCTTCACCAGTAAGTACTTCCAGAGGGGCGTTTCTACCACTTGATACGGCCGGGGCATGAAAGAAACTATTGGCTGTATTGCTATAAATAGAATGTCCAAATTGTCCGGCAAAAAAGATGTTAAGGTCAAAGTTTTTATAACGCAAAGTATTTGTCAGGGCCGCCGTGGCAGTGGGTAAGGGTTTATCACCCGTGAAACCGGTATCTCCATAAATAGCATTGCCATCTGAGTCGAAGCCTTCAAAACTTGGTAGGTAAAAGGCATAGAGCGGATGTCCGTTCTGGATTCTTTCTACATTTATCCCTGATAAACCTTGACCTTTAATGCTGCCGGTCTCTAAAAATCCAAAATCAAAGTTTTCAACGGTATTTTCGTTAAAGGAGGCGTTACCGGCAATGGTCCAACCAAAATCATCATTCTGGATAGCGTCATAGGTCAAATCAAATTCAATTCCCTTATTTATAACATCGGCGTCGAGATTTCTCCAAACAAATGCTTGAGGGGCCGGTTCGGCAGCACTCAACTGGACAAGCATATCCGTTGTGGTCTTATTGTAATAATCAATACTCCCTCTCAGGCGGTTGTCCAGAAATCCAAATTCCAAACCAATGCTTGTTTGTTGGGTCTCCTCCCATTTAAGACCTTGGTTCTCAAAAGTTACTGTGGCCAAGCCGCCAGGGATAACTACTCCGTCTTGAACATTAAACGAAGGGGAACCATACCTTTGTCGCCTTGTGTAAAGGTCATGGGCAATATCTTGGTTTCCAGTATTTCCCCATCCTGCCCTTAGGCTCAGATTTGAGAAAAAATCCGGGATAAAATCCTCTTGTGAAAGTTTCCATTTAAAAGCTAGGGAAGGAAAAGTACCATAGGCATAATCGCTACCAAATCTTGTGGACCCATCAATTCTTACTGTAGAAGTAAGGTAGTATTTTTGTTTATATGTTAAATTAATTCTTGTGAAATAGGATTGAAGTTCGTCAATCGTTTTGAAAGTGTTGGAAACCGCGGTTAAATTGGCAGCTGTCATATTGTTAAGCATTAAATCTAGATCTGTTACCCTGAAATCTGCAGCGGCCATTGAATTTCCGGATGATTGAAACTTCTGATAGGAATATCCCAATACTGCATTAAGGTCAAGACCTATATCTTTAAAATCATGTTTTACCGTAAAGTAGTTTTCCCATAATAGGTTGTCTATTTCAATACTATTTATCGCAGCTCTACCATTATCTTCCTCCGCATTGACAACCGCAGCCACCAATTCACTTGAAAAGGCCGACTTTCTTGTGGACATGGACCTATCGATACCATATACGGTTTTGAATGAAAGCCACTCAAATAATTCTGCATCCGCACTAAAACTTCCCAAGAACTTTAAAGTATTGGAGAAATCTCTGGATAATTCAAGAAAAGCAACAGGATTTGGATTGTCCCGGGAAGGTTGATAAAGGGTGCCATCGGGATTATAAACCGGTCTGGTCGGATTGGTTTTCAAAGCACCCGCCAATAAGTCTCCTTGGTGATCTGCACTATCGGTTATTGGCACATTATCGTCATGAATGTTGGAAATAGTCAGCTGTGTGGATATTTCCAAGCGATCGTTCAAAATCTTTTTATTGCCATTAAACCTTCCTGTCATTCTTTCAAGGCCATTTTCTTTAATTATGCCTTGCTGATCCGAATGACTAAAAGAAAAACGATAGTTGCCAGATTGGTTGCCTCCACCATAGGACAATTCATGGTTCTGTGATATGGCCGTTCTTAAGATTTCATCTTGCCAATCGGTTTCGGCACCTTGATCAATATTTGGATCCGAACCACCTACCAATGAATAACCGGTTAAAAATTCTTGTGCATTTCCCACATCATATTTCTTGGTAATTTCACTCATTCCGATCGAATAGGCATAGTTCAAACTACCTTTTCCACTTCCCTTTTTCGTGGTTATTATTACAACTCCGTTTGCACCCCTAGATCCATATATAGCCGTAGCCGAGGCATCTTTCAAAATATCGATACTCGCAATATCATTCGGATTCATAAAATTCAAAGGGTTTTTTGGAGCCGTGCCCCCGGTACCTGGTACGTTTCCTCCATCAGATATATTGTCCCCTGAAATGGGAACCCCATCTATAACGAATAAAGGTTGGTTACCACTTCTTATAGAACCTGTACCTCTTACCCGTATATTTATACCGCTGCCGGGTTCACCACTACTACTGGTAATTTGCACCCCGGCCGATTTACCTTGAATTAATTGTTCCGGGGAGGAAATTACCCCCCCATTAAAGTCTTCTGCCTTAATAGAGGAAACCGCTCCAGTTGCATCACTTGCCTTAACTCCGCCATAACCAATGAGCACTACCTCGTCCAATCCGGTAGCATTTTCTTGAAGTACTACGTTTATGGTACTTTGCCCATTAAGTGGCACTTCCTTACTGTCGAAGCCAATATAGGAAATTGCTAAAATTGCATTTTTATCCAAAATGGTAATAGAAAAGTTGCCGTTAAAATCGGAGGTTACTCCGTTGGTGCTACCTTTTTCAATAATACTGGCTCCAGGGAGGGGAACTCCGGTTTCGTCCACAATTGTACCAGTAACGGTAAATCCTTGTTCAAAAACCGATTCTTTGAGATCGAATTTAGGGTGTGCGGCCGAAATCGATTGGATGGCAAGCACTGTGCCCATGAAAAGACTGTAAAGGAATTTCATTTTCATCTAGTTTGTTATTTGGTTAATTGGTTATTATTTTTTACCGATTCGTGACGGCTTTCCGCAGACAATTACATGATGTAAGTGTTACGGTTTAAACATATGGCTAAAATTACGAACTCAGCAAAATAAAGGTTGTATTTTTAAACATTGGTCGATTCTATAAACATTTTTTTGACTATTTTTAGCTTTAGCAATGACTTTGGTAACTCAAGGCATGCGATTTCAAACGTACTCATTATGGAAAAAGCAGAATTGCAAAGGACAGCGAATACCAAAAGTAAAACTGGAAATTTTGGAGTTTGGTGGCACAAGGCCAATCCTGGCCCATTAAAAAATATTCCATATATAAATCAATTTGGAAGCATGAGATTCACCAAGGTTCAAATGGATGAAAATATGAAACCCCATTTGAACGATGGTATCGAAATACATTATGTAACAAGTGGAAAATACGATTGGGTAGTAGAGAGAAACAATATTGAACTATTACCTGACGATTTATCGATTACGGCACCTTGGCATTGGAATGGTAGTCCTACTGGAAAAATGGTTATTGGACACTTCAATTGGCTAATCATAAAACCTTTGGAGTTTAGTCCGGACAAACAATTGAATTTGGGCTCATGGACAAAATTGTCCAAGAGTTTTCAGAAAAGCCTAGGTAAGTTGATAGCGGACGAACACAACGTTGTTCTTCACAAGGCAAAGGACTTTAGGAAATATTTCGAGGCCCTTAACGCTGAGCTTTCCACCCAAAAGGAAGGATATACAATTATGGTTGGAAATATTGTTGAGAACCTGCTAATTGACCTGCATCGTCATTTGTCCCTAAGAAGTCAGAAAATTGAGGAAGATGATAATTTTATATCACAGCTGATACAAAAGGTAATGGATGATCTAAACAAAAAGTGGATAATTGAAGACCTTGCCCATCATTTTGGTATGGGTAAAACTAAATTTACCTATAAGGTCAAGCGCCTTACCGGATATCCCCCAAACAGCTTTATAATCAATCTGAAAATAGAGAAGGCCATTAAACTTATTACGGAGGCAAATGGTATGTCTCTTACCAATATTGCTTATACCTGTGGTTTCTCCTCGCTGCAACATTTCACTTCTTCTTTTACCCAGCGTACAGGAATGTGTCCAAGCAAATTTAACGACTATGAATTTACCTAAAATTTCATTGGAATGAAATGCTACTAGTTCAAAATTCCACCTATACTTGTACCCAAGGATTACGATGGTAATAAGGAGTACCCCTTAGTGGTAAACCTGCATCATGGGGGTGGAATGGGGAGCGACAATCTAATTCAATTGGACGTAGCCGATCCGTCCAAGCTATTATCGACCCCTGCAAACAGGGAAAAATATCCGGCTTTTATTTTAGAGCCCGAATATCCCAAGAACTCTAGTTTTAGGGTGCTTCCAGAGCATCAGGACATTGCTGGGCTAATTTCTAGTTGCGCTGTTGTAAAAGGGAGATGAAAATAAAAATGATGAAAGGCCAATTCACTCTAAGAATATACAGGGAATTGCAATTAAAGGATAATCCTCCCTAGGTTAATCTTCCCATCGATATTAGGTTGGCACTGCTCGCCAAAAAGGAAACCCCAATTAAGGATGAGGTTGCAAAAGGCTCCATGCGAGATGAAGTAATTGCATAAAAATAATATACTTGAAGTTCATTTAAGTTTTGCACTTGGTTGTAAAAACGATAACTGTAATAAGTTTACAAACAAAAAAAAGTAGATTTGAGTTTTGGCCTAAGATGAAAATAGGTGAGGTTTGTATGAATAAATACTATTATAAAGTTAATATGGGCAATTTCATAATAGGTGGTTTAAAGGTGGGCAGCATTAAACATGCGCAAAAAAAACCAATATCCCCTTTCCATAAATCTTGAAATGTATGAGGACGGTTCGGTATCTCCAGTGTCGAGGTTATTATTGCGAAAAATTCGTTAGCGTATTAGTGGCTAATAGATTTTATAAAATTTAATTTAATAGAGAGTATGCATTTATTCAAACAGATCCTTAGTGTTTTATTGCTATTGTTTTCAATACCAACTTGGTCACAAAATTTACAGAATCCAAATATAATCATCATTTACACCGATGACCAAGGTTATGGTGATGTGGGGGCACTTAACCCTAATGCTAAATTTAGAACTCCCAATATGGATAAATTGGCCAATGGGGGAATTGTTTTTACAGACGGACATAGTAGTGATGCGGTCTGTACCCCCTCCAGATATTCCTTGTTAACAGGGCGATACAGTTGGAGGACATCTCTAAAAAAAGGCGTTCTTGGTGCTGACGGCCCTTGTTTGATAGAAAAGGATAGGATGACCATTGCCTCCTTATTAAGGGATAATGGATATAAGACCGCTATGATAGGAAAGTGGCATCTACAGATGGAATTTCAAGGCAGTTTGGGCAAGGATCGTGATTGGTCGGAACCCTTCACGGATGGACCCATTGATAAGGGGTTTGATTATTTTTTCGGGATTCCCGCTTCCATGAATTACGGTATTCTTACCTATTTGGAAAATGACAGGGTTTTGGATCCCCCGGTGTTATGGACTAAAAAGAAAGATGATGATAAGCCAAGGTCTTACGGGAACCGGATAAAACCGGCAGCCTACAGAATGACGCCCCCTTATGAAAAAGAGGGAGGTAAGGGCTGGGTAGAGGTAGCACCATCCTTCAATGATGAGTTGGTACTTGAAACTCTGGCCAACAAGGCCGTGGAGTATATTGACGAATCCTCCAAGGAGGCAAAAAACGGGAAGCCTTTCTTTTTATATCTGCCATTGACCAGTCCACATTTACCACACAGTACCCACCCCGATTTTCAAGGTCGTAGTAACTGTGGTAATTATGGAGATTTTATGGAGGAAACGGATTTTCGGGTTGGACAAGTATTGTCAGCCTTAAAAACCAATGGTATTGAAGACAACACTTTGGTTATCTTTTCTTCGGATAATGGCGCGGAAACCAATTACGTTATTCAACGGGATGACTATGACCACTTTAGTAGCCTAAATTTTAAGGGCGGAAAACGCGACATTTATGAAGGTGGTCATCGCGTACCTTTCCTAATGCGTTGGCCCAATGTAATCAAGGCAGGGATAAAGGTAGGTGTGCCAGTGTGCCAGACCGATTATTTGGCTACTATTGCCGATATCATTGGTGTAAATCTGCCGGAGAATGCAGGTGAGGATAGTTATAGCCTGTTGCCCATTTTAAAAGGGGAGACGTATAATGAAAAAGTTAGAGGGCCGGTAATCCATCATTCCGTAACGGGCGACTTTGCCATTCGGGATGGAAAATGGAAATTGAACATGCTCCTTGGTTCAGGAGGATCCTTGGAACCTAGATATATTCAACCCAAAGTTGGTGAGGCTGTATTTGAACTTTATAATATGGAGGAAGATGAGGGTGAAACCACCAACCTCTATTTTGAACATCCCGATGTGGTGAAAAGACTTAGCAAGAAAATAATAAAGATCATTGAGGCCGGAAGAACAACTGCCGGGAAACCCCAGGCTTATGTTAAAGAGAATTGGGAGCTGCCCATTTGGATCAAATCGTAGGTCTAATCCAAACGGAATACTGCGAAAACCCAATCCCCTTCAATATTGATCGATATGAATGGAAAAAGGGCAAACTGATTAATGACAGAACCATTTAGTATTGGTTTGGATTGGGAGGAGTAGAACGATATCTCTGTAGAAAATCCGGGGAAGCTATAGGAACCATTGAAAAAACTTGAGGCTTTTCAGGAAACCCTTCCCATATACCCCTAGCGGAAAATAGTTTTTCAAAAGAGAGAAAAATTGCCTGATTTTTGAAATTAGGGAAAAATTGAAAGAAGCAGTTGACCTGTAGGATTTCTCTATGATGAGTTCTTTTTGGTGGAATAAATGAATGTAAGCCTTAACCGCTCCCTTTTGTTGTTATCTCCTGAAATTGGAAGAATGAATATCCGTATAGGAATTCGAAGAAACCTCTATTCTGGAATACCCTGGAAGGATTGAAAATGGTGGCAAATCTATATTTTCACATTTTTTAACTTTTAGTATTTTCTTCGAATTTTTATTTTTATTCAAAATTTGAAATAGCAATATCATGCAATTTATTAAACGAGATGAGGATTTTTCGCCTACGTTTTCTGTTTGGTCAATTGAAAAAACAACCAAAAATCTATTGTCAAATTACACAAAAAGTTGGCATCTTTTGGAAACGTTCCCATCGGGAATGTTGTTCCAATATCTACTCCCTATTTTTCCTTTGGGGAATGGGCTTTTTGAATACAAGTTTTACAGATGAGGGCATAGTGGCCCTGGTTTCCCATGGAGACCGCTCCGAATACCTTTTAGCCCATATAGGCTAATTGGGAATTCTTTTTAATGCTTAAAAAATCATTTTTCGTTCTGTTTCTTTAGACGGGTACTTATTAACAATAAAGTATAATTTAAAAAAATAGTTATGGAAGCAATAAAGACAATTAAGAAAAAAAATTATCGACAAAGACTAAATTCCCTACCTCCGTTGAAATTCAAGAAATTCCGAATGAATATGGACCAAACTGGGGTCAATATCCTGATTTCGGCAAGTTTTCTGAAAAAGGGCAACCATTCCTTACGGATACAAAATGGGATTCTACATCTAAAAATAAAACAATCCACAGGTCCGTTTGGGCATGCCAACGGTTCCACGTCCCATGAGGCCCATAAAAAGGATATGGATTTTCAGATTAGGTTGCCCCACAAAAAGTACAGGCATATAAACTCCGTTCGTTTTCAAAACGGTTCCCTGCAAATTCGTCTTAGTGAGCGGCAAGTAACAGGACGTGGTTTCAGGTATTTGGAACCATCTAGAATGCCCAATCAAATAACCTCAACTATACGGCATTAAGGGTTTATGGGCCGTCTTGGGATATAAAGGGCCCATGCCTCCGTACGACTTTAAATTGTTGTTTAACCAAATTAAATAGTGATGTATCGTATATGGATATACAAATTGAAAAACTGACCAAAACGTATGGCCCCCAAACGGCGGTAAACAACATCAGCTTTGATGTTAAGACCGGGGAGGTACTGGGATTTCTTGGGCCCAACGGGGCCGGGAAATCCACTACCATGAAAATGCTTACAGGGTATATCGGCATTGAAAAAGGCGATATCAGAATAGGTGGTAAAAGTGTAAGGGATACCGATGGTGCTTTTAAGCAGCACATTGGTTATCTACCGGAAAACAATCCTTTGTATTTGGATATGCCCGTTATGGATTACTTGGAGTTCTGTGCTTCGCTTCAGGGGGTGGAGAAGGCCAAGATCGGTTCCAGGATCAGGGAGATGATCGGGATTTGCGGCCTAAATCGGGAAAAGCATAAAAAGATAGGGGAATTGTCCAAAGGGTACAGGCAGCGCGTAGGTTTGGCCCAGGCCATGATCCATGACCCGGAGATATTGGTGCTGGACGAGCCTACCACAGGCCTCGACCCCAACCAGATTATAGAGATCAGAAAACTGATCCGCGACCTGGGGAAGGAAAAGACGGTTATTCTCAGCACTCATATTCTACCGGAGGTGGAGGCCACCTGCGATAGAATACTTATCATCAATAGAGGCAGTATTGTAGCCAATGGAACGCCAGAAACCCTTAGAAAACAAGCCCAGGGCAATGAAGTGCTGAAGCTTCGCATCGAGGATGGGGACGCACAGACTATTTTAAAAGCCTTGAACGCCTTGGATACGGTGCGGGAGGTAGATTTGATACAGCAGGACACAAACCTTTTTGAAGTCCAAAGTATGGCCAATACCTCTTCTAAGCGAAACATCTTTCAGCTTTGCGTGGAGCACAAATGGGTGTTGACGGAACTGACCCCCTTGGAAACCAAACTAGAGGACATTTTTAGAAACTTAACGGTAAATTAAATATGCATACAATTTTTACTATTGCAAAGCGGGAACTGGCCACTTTTTTCGATTCGCTCATCGCTTATATAATTCTGGGCCTTTTTTTGGGATTCAGTGGTTTCTTTACCTGGCTATATGGCAACGATATCTTTTTGGTGGGCCAAGCCAATCTTAGGGTATTTTTTAATATTGCCTCTTGGAGCCTCTTTTTCTTTATTCCGGCCATTACCATGAAAATGTTGGCCGAGGAGCGTAAGACCGGTACTTTGGAACTGCTGCTCACCAAATCGGTTTCGGACCGCCAACTTATACTGGGCAAGTTTTTGGGATCTATCCTTTTGGTCTGCATTGCGCTGCTGGCCACCTTGCCTTATGTGCTTACCGTTGCCAATATTGGTAATTTGGACAATGGCGGTACCCTATGTGGATATCTAGGCCTTTTACTTCTAAGTCTTGCTTATACGGCCATAGGCATTTTTGCCAGTAGCATTACAACGAACCAGATCGTTGCATTCATGACCGCCCTGTTTATAGGGTTGTTTTTTCAGATAATTTTTGGGGTACTGGCCCAGAACTTTACGGGTAATATGGGGCGCATCTTTGATGCCCTGGACCTTCAATCGCATTTTGAATCCATTTCCAGGGGGGTCATCGACTCCAAGGACCTGGTTTATTTCCTATCCATAACAGTCTTGGGACTATACCTAGGAGAATGGTTCCTATCCAAAAGACATATATCTTAAACGCTTGTATATCAGATGAAAAAGACGAACATTACCATTCTATTGATTGTCGGAATTTTGGTGTTTGCCAATTTGGTGTCGGAACAGTACTTTTTTCGGCTAGACCTTACCGAAGACAACCAATATACCTTAAGTGAGGCCACTGAAAAAATTATGGAATCCCTGGAGGATCCCATTACGGTGAAGGCCTATTTTTCCGAGAATCTTCCCCCGCACATAGCAAAGACCAAGAACGATTTTGAAGAATATTTAATTGAGTATGCCAGACATTCCGATGACAATTTGGTCTATACCTTTATCAATCCCAATGAAAGTGAGGACTTGGAACGCGAAGCCATGGAAGCGGGGATCAACCCGGTGATGATCAACGTTCGCGAAAAGGATCAGATGAAACAGCAAAAGGCATTTTTAGGGGCTGTTTTCCAACTACAGGATCGGAAGGAAATTATACCGTTCATGCAACCGGGAGCACCTATGGAATACCTATTGTCCTCTTCCATAAAAAAGTTGGCGGTAACCCATAAACCAGAGGTGGGCCTTATGCAAGGACATGGACAGCCATCCATTGCGGAGCTATCACAGGTGAAATCGGCGCTGGATGTATTGTACAATTTTAGGGCGGCCCAAGTCAACGATAGCCTACCCGTTCCGGAAGGAATAAAGACTTTGGCCTTGGTGCGTCCTACCGATACCATCGCGGAAGCCACCCTAGGGCAACTGGACAGCTTCTTGGAAAATGGTGGCAACCTATTTGTTGCCCTGAACCGGGTAGAGGGAGACCTGAATAGCTCTTACGGTAGCGGCATAAGTACCGGGGTGGAAAAATGGTTGGGGAAAAAGGGGTTGGAAATCCGGGAGGATTTCGTAATCGATGCACAATGTGCCACTATTTCCGTACAACAGCGTCAAGGGTTTTTTAATTTCACCTCCAATGTGGCCTTTCCATATGCCCCAATCATAAGTAAATTTGCGGACCATCCGGTAACCAAAGGCTTAGAAGCCGTAGTGATGCAGTTTGCCAGTTCCCTAAATTTTACGCCCAAAGATTCCTTGACCACTTTTACCCCATTGGCTTTTTCTTCCGAAACGTCGGCCCGTAAGCAGGCCCCACAGTTTTTCGACATTCAGAAGGAGTGGACGGAAAGCGATTTTACTTCGGCACATCAGGTTATTGCAGGTGTTTTGGAACAAAGGCACCCCAACGGCAACAGATCCAGAATTTTTGTAGTGGCCGATGGGGATTTCCCGATCAGTGCCGGACAACAACCTGTACAGGGCGACAATGTTAACCTGATGGTAAATGCCATTGATTGGTTGAGCGATGATACCGGTTTGATAGAACTTAGGACCAAGGGAATACACTATAGACCAATAGCCAAATTGGAGGAGGGTACCAAAACAACATTGAAATACGCCAACTTCCTATTGCCCATTCTTCTGGTGTTGGTTTACGGTATGGTGCGCATGCAGATAAATAAAAATAAGCGCATCCGTAGAATGGAAGAAAATTACGAATGATAGCAACACACCATAAACGATAAACCATGAAGAAAAATACTTTTTTGATCGCCGTATTGGTCATATTGGTACTATTATACCTGTCTACCAATTATTTTAAAAAGAACAGCAGTACTAGTTTTGATCCCGAAATCGTAAAATTGGATTCTTCCCGGATAGGGAAAATTACGATATATCCTCCTGCCAAAGAAAAGCAAGAGCCCATTATTCTGGACAGGTCCTCTGGTCAATGGGAAGCGGCACAAGGCGGGATTGTGTCCAAGGCCGACCCTTCCAAATTACGATCGGCATTGGGGCAATTGTTAGGTTTGGAGGCCCAACGCCTGGTGGCCAAAACCAAGGACAAGTGGGCAACCTATGAACTTGGGGATTCTTTGGCGAGAAAAGTGGTCATCGAGGAGAAAGGCAGTGGAGCAACAACAGTACTGTATTTTGGTAAAACATCCTATGGTCTAGCTGCAACCACAGCATATGGTAGGGGTGCACCATCCGGGTCTACTTATTTCCGGGTAAATGAAGATCCCCAAACCTATGCATTGGACATAGGACTTCCCAATACGTTTAGTAGCCCTTTCAACAGTTGGAGAAATCCACAATTCCTCAAAGTAGATAAGGATCAGGTAATGGAATTGGAATTTGAAAACGAAGATCGGCCAGGCTTTGTGCTCAAAAAAGTAGATTCCCTTTGGTCTATTTCCGGTTCTGAACCCGATGCATCAAAAGTATCCCAATATCTCAATTCTTTGGGGAGTCAGAGGAGTTCACAGTTTGTGGATGGTTTTAACCCAACGGATAAATCCCTACATACCCTCACTATTAAGGGCCAATCTATGGAGGAGGTAGTACTTAGGGCCTATGCCCAGCCGGAAGAAAATAAATTCGTCCTTAATTCTTCCCAACATCCAGAGGTTTTTGTGGAGAGCGATTCCGTAGGACTGTTTAAACGCCTTTTCGTGGACAGGGAATATTTTCAACCCGATAAAGATGAATAATTTAACGTACCGGCCATTGGATGGTCTAAACTTTTTAACCTTTTATAAATTATAAACCATTTTTTATGAAATCCAATAACCCTTATTTAAAAAGCGTATTCTTTTTGTTTGCCTTGTTATTCTTTTATAGTCAGGGCGCCGTGGCCGGCAATGGCATAATACTGTATACCCCCTATACCCACATTACCGTACCCCCGGGAGAATCCATTGACTATTCCATTGAGGTCAAGAATTATGGAGGTCAATTGAAGGATGTGGAAATTGACGTGGCCGGGCTACCAGACGGTTGGAATTCTACCTTAATGGCCGGGGGTTACTCCATTAAGAGGATAGCAGTGCTGCCCGGAGAGAAAAAAACAGTATCCCTGACCCTAAATGTACCCTTGAAGGTTGAAAAGGGAAAATATAATATTAGGCTCGTCGCCAAGAATTATGATGTGTTGCCCATTGTGGTAAACGTATCGGAAGAGGGAAGTTTTAAGACAGAATTTAGCTCGGACCAGATCAATATGGAAGGGCATTCAAAATCCAACTTCAACTTTTCCACAAAATTAAAGAATCATACAGGTGAAAAGCAGTTGTATTCTTTGTTGGCACTGCCTCCACGGGGTTGGAACGTAGCGTTTAAGCCCAATGGCAGGCAGGCTACAGCGGTGGAGATCGAAGCGGGCAAAACTACCAACATTACTGTTGATGTTCAGCCTTCCCCACAAGTAAAATCCGGATCTTTTAAAATCCCGGTAAAAGCTACCAACAAGTATAGCACAGCGGACTTGGAATTGGAAGTGGTGATTAAAGGATCCTATGATTTGGAGCTCACCACGCCAACAGGACTATTGAGTACCAATATTACCGCGGGAAGGGAAAAGAAATTGGAATTGTTGCTGAGAAATACCGGATCTAGCGAATTGAGAAATGTCAACTTTAGCTCTTCAAAACCTAAAGATTGGGAGATTTCTATTGAACCGGATACGGTTCCCGTTATTGAGGCCGGTGCCAGTACAAAGGTGCAGGCCATTATTAAGTCGGCCGATAAAGCTATTCCAGGCGACTACCTTCCCAAAATTACGGCCAAGACCCCAGAGGCCTCATCTACAGCTTCCATTAGGATCCAGGTAAAGACGCCCTTATTGTGGGGTTGGCTTGGAATCTTTATCATCTTGGGAACCTTAGGGGGAATTTATTATCTGTTTAGAAAATACGGCAGGAGGTAATGGAGGAAAAGAGTATAGAGATAAAGGGATTGACCAAAAAGTACGGTGGGCGTATAGCGGTGGACAATTTAAACCTGACTATAGATAAGGGTGAAATTTTTGGGCTATTGGGACCCAACGGTGCGGGGAAATCAACAACAATTCTTATGATCCTAGGACTGACCGAGGTAGATTCCGGGAGTGTAAAGGTATGTGGAATAGATAGTAGCAGGTATCCGCTTGAAGTGAAGAAAAAGGTAGGGTACTTACCGGAAGATGTTGGTTTTTACAATGATTATTCCGGCTTACAGAACCTTATGTATATTGCTCGCTTAAACGACATCCCGGAAGAAGGGGCCAAGAAGGCTGCCTTGGACATATTGGCAGAGGTGGGCTTGGACGATGTTATGCATAATAAGGTAGCCAGTTATTCCCGTGGAATGCGTCAACGCCTTGGTCTGGCAGATGTACTTATAAAAAATCCGGAAGTTATTATTTTGGACGAGCCAACCCTGGGCTTGGACCCGGAAGGTGTAAAAAAGTTTCTTCAACTTATTGTCCGCCTTAGCAGAAAAAAAGGAATCACGGTTTTGTTCTCTTCCCATCATTTGCATCAAATTCAACAGGTATGTGATCGGGTTGGGATATTCGTTAAAGGTAAAATGTTGGCTGAGGGGAAGATAAGTTCCTTGGCCCAACAGTTGTTTTCCAAAAATGCCTTTACCCTAGAGGGGGTGGTATCCACTGTAGGACAGGAAGACAATTCTACACTGTCATTAAAGGAGTTGGTCCAAAAAATGGACTCGATACCGGAAGTAGTACATGTAGAAATGAAGGATAGTCGCTTTGTAGTGGAATCACATAAGGATGTAAGCGCTGAATTGTCCAGAATGGTGGTGCAGTCGGGATACGGCCTTAATTTTCTGAGCAAAAAGGAATATGGTTTGGACGATATTTATCATCAATATTTTCAAGAAGACAACAACACATGAAAAATAAAGTTTTAAGAACGGGGATATTAAAATTAAAGGAATTAAAACTTCGCGATTGGGCCAGGCAGCTGCATTCCTTTGTCTTTACGGGGGAGGACGCGAAAACTGATAAGGGCACCTTTCCTTGGGCTCCTTTTAAAGCGATGGTGCAAAAGGAAATTTCCGACCATTTTAGGAACTGGCGTTTTATAATTCTGTTTGTCATTATTTCATTGGCTTGTATGGGTACATTATTTGCCACTTTGGCCGATGGTATGAAGGCCATTGCTGTTGATAGCTCAGGAAATAACTTTTTTTTCCTGAACTTATTTACAAAGTCAAATGGTACCCTGCCGCCTTTTTTTGGATTTGTGGGATTCCTTGGTCCTTTGTTCGGAATAAGTTTGGGCTTCGATGCCATTAGTTCGGAACAGCACAGGGGAACCTTGAGCAGGGTTATGGCCCAGCCTGTCCCTAGGGATAGTATACTTAATGCTAAATTCCTTGCTGGTATTATTGTGATCAGTGTGATGTTTTTTACATTGAGTTTTCTAGTTTTGGGTGCCGGGCTTATAGCCATAGGAATACCGCCCACTGCGGAAGAATTTATGCGGATAATGGTGTATACCGTTCTAAGTATTGTCTATGTCTCCTTTTGGTTGAACCTTGCCATATTGTTTTCGGTCCGTTTTAAACAATCTGCCACTTCCGCATTATTGGGCATAGCGGTATGGTTGTTTTTTACCATTTTTTATCCTCTGATCGCCAACATAATCATAAAGGCCTATGAACCATCAAAATTTGCTTCTCCCAGAGCTATTTACTTTTATGAAAAATTGAAATTTTATTTGGTACAGCTTATGCCCAATGAGCTTTTTGATGGGATTACCTCCGCCATTTTAGTGCCCTCCGTACGTAGTTTGGGACCACTAAGCATGGAGCAGTTGCAAGGGGCCATTCCCAGTTCCCTGCCGTTGGGGCAGAGTATTTTGTTGGTTTGGCCACAGTTTACGGGATTACTGGCGCTTACGCTACTTTGTTTTCTGCTTTCATATGTAGTTTTTATGAGGAGGGAAATACGTTCTAGGGGCTAGGTTCCCTAACCTAGCACGGTATGCAGGGCATAATACATATGCTTATGATCAATGTTTTCCCTAGGTGTTATTAAAACTATTGTAGAGCCTATAATTTCGTAAAATTTACATTGATATAACTTGGAAGTTGGCATAAGATTTTTTGTATATCGACTAAGCCCGGAAAAATAAATTTTACATGAATCAGATCCTTTGTTATTTAGGCATAGGGGATTGTCTATGCAGTGGCAAAAAACTGCCCATTATAATATTTGAATGCTATAAGCGGTTTCCTTCCGATGTCCATAGTTTTGGGTTGAGGTCATTGACTATTTTTTAACGTTTTTTATTGGCATACCAGTTTTGAACTTATTTTTTGTGATTCGCATTCTGAACCTGTTCTTAAAGAGGGTCTGCTTGGTAAGCAAGCAGTATCTATATATTAGGTTTTTCGGAATGGATTTTGCCCAAAGAAAAATTCCACTTTCGCTTTGTTACTTTAATATGTATATTTAAAAGTAAAATTTCCCATGGTCATCGTTGGCCTGGCTTTCCCGTCGTTGGATGACCAAAGTTTGTCGCTACATCAGCACTATATCCATATGAAGGAGGATTTGGTGTCCGGGAATAATTAATTAATAACAGTCATCCTTTGTCCACATGAAAATGAATAATAAGTTAAGTTCTTTAATAAAATGTCAACTAGTCGCCTTTTGTTTGGTATTGTTCCTTGTAGGGTGTAAAGAAAAACGGGAAAACCCTGTAAAAAAGGTATCCGGGGATATTGCTGTTGAGCAAAAACGGAAATTGTACCAAAGTAGCGAATTTACCAAACCCTCCCTATTTCCGTCGGGAATAGAAGGCCCTGCAGTGGATGCCAATGGAATCTTATATGCCGTTAATTTTGAAAGTACGGGAACCATAGGACAGGTAGATCCCAATGGTAAAGCCTCTCTATTTGTTGAGCTTCCCGAAGGCAGTATTGGGAATGGAATTCGTTTTAACAGCAAGGGCCAAATGTTTATCGCGGATTATACCAAACACAATATCCTAAAGGTGGATATGGGGACCAAAGAGATTACTGTTTTTGCCCATAATGATGCCATGAACCAGCCCAATGATATTGCAATTATGGACAACGATATACTTTTTGCTAGTGATCCCGACTGGAAAAATTCAAAGGGGCAAATATGGAAAATAGATCCCGATGGAACTGTGACCCTGCTGGAAGGGGATATGGGAACAACCAATGGCATAGAGGTTAGCCCGGACAATAAAATACTTTATGTAAACGAATCCGTTCAGCGTAATGTTTGGGCATATGACCTCTCCCCAAGTGGGGAAATAAGCAATAAACGTCTGCTTATTAAATTTGAAGATTTTGGAATGGACGGCATGCGTACCGATATTAAGGGAAACCTTTATATCACCCGTCATGGTAAGGGTACTGTAGTGATAGTTTCGCCCGATGGTAAAATGCTAAAGGAAATAGATTTAAAGGGAAAAACCCCGTCCAATATAGCCTTTGGAGGTAATGATGGCACTAAGGCCTTTGTAACGCTGCAGGACAACGGTAATTTTGAAACCTTTGAAACTGAACATCCTGGAAGGGAATTTGTAATGAAATAGTAGTTGTATATATCCAACCCCAAGAATATGATACCAATGTATTGTTGTGTTCTAAGTAGTACTTGGCAACTGTAAAACCAAACAGCCCATAAAACAATATTACGGGAGAATATTTCAAGATGGAGAATATTTCATATATTCATAATGTGAACAATAGCAGGTTCAAAGACAGGGATTTATAGGTTTTAGGGTGTTAGGGCCCAATCAATTTTTTCACATAATACAATTAAACATAATTCAATGGGTATGGAAAACAAAACAACAAGAAGGTCATCATTTAAGAAACTAGGAATGGGGTTGGCGGCCGTGTTTGGTATAGGTGCCGCTGCCAAGGCAATGGACGGTGGGTCAAAACCCAAAAAAGAAGTTGTAGGAGACATTGTCATGGACCAGGATATTCCATTATTTTCAGGGGGTGTGAAACATGGGAATACCCTTTATATTGCAGGAAAGGGGGCTCATGTGGAACCTTACGAGATCAAGGCACATACCGAAATTGTTTTGCAAGAGCTGGAGAAGGAGTTGAAAAGGCATGGTTCCTCTATGGAAAAGGTGCTCAAGGTAAATGTTTATTTGGCCGATTTGGCGGATTATAAAGGTATGAACGAAGTGTTCAGGGGCCGTTTTGGTCCTAACCCTCCCGTAAGGACTACTGTAGCTACTTATGGGGGCGTTCCTGGGAATTCGCTGGTGGAAATGGACTGTATAGCCGCTTTGGACTAGATAACCGATCAACATCTTATAAACCCTTTTGCACAATGAAGTTTAATATAATCGTACTATTTCTTTTCTCAATTTTATCCACTTTCAATGTATTGGGACAGACGATTCCCAAGGAGGAACTTATTTTTTTAACTTCCGAATGGAAAGGGGAAAGGTTTGATGATGGGCGACCAAAAGTTCCGGACGATCTGTTGGAACGTGCAAAAAAAATTGGCATCGATGATGCTTGGACGGTCCTTGAAAATGAAGGATATAAGAATCAATTTGAAGGCAATTGGAAAATGGTACATCAGGACGTTCCTGTTGTGGGGAGGGCTCTTACGGCATTGTTTATGCCCAGTCGGCCTGATGTGGAGAGCAACATCAAAGCAAGGGGCATAAATTCGCAGGGCAGGAAGGGCAATACCAATTCTTGGCCCATTGAGGTGCTCACTACGGGGGACGTATATGTGGCGGATAGTTTCGGCAAGATCGATGCCGGCACCCTCATGGGAGCCACCCTGGCCACTTCTATTTACAGTAAATCCGGGAACGGGGTAGTTTTTAATGGCAGTGCAAGGGATCTGGAAAGTATAAGCAAGATAAAAGGATTTAATGCCTTTGTAAGGGATTTTCACCCGTCCTTTCTGGAGGAAGAAGTACTAATGGGGCTCAACACCCCAATACGGATAGGCCAAGTAATGGTGTTACCCGGAGATCTTGTACTTGCCAAACGGGAAGGGGTGCTTTTTATTCCTCCACATTTGGCCGAAAAAGTAGTGGGGACTGCAGAGTTTGTAGCGCTTAAGGATCAGTTTGGTTTTGAAATGGTAAAGACCAAGAAATATTCTACGGGAGAAATAGACAGTCAGTGGACCGAACCGTTAAAAAAGGAATTTATGGTTTGGTTGGACATGCATCCGGAACTGATAAAGATGTCCAAAGAGACTTTGGATACGCTTTTAAGCAAAAGAACATGGTAGTTGAACAACAGGAACTAATGAAAATTAAGGATCAAAAAGATGATTTCAAAATAAAAAGCAGATGGGTCAGTGTTTTGTTATTCTTGTTCATATTGATAGGGTGTAAGCAAAATACAGATCATAGCCAGTCTGAACCTTCCACAAATACTACCCTGGTAGCGCAAGATCCACCTACAATCGATGAAGTTCAAGAGGTAGTGGCAGCTTTCAATAATGTTATGGTAAATCCCACCGCGGAACTCATGGAAACTCTTTGTGCAGAGGAACTTACCTATGGACATTCGAGCGGACATGTTCAGGACAAAGACGAGTTTATAGATGATTTGGTGAACGGCCCCTTCAATTTTTTGTCTTTGGAAGCTGATGACCAAACGATCCATATTTCAGGGAATACAGCAATTGTTAGACACATTTTTTTGGCCAAGGGCACTAATGCCGGGGAAGCAGTGGACGTACGTATCGGGAATATGCAGGTATACCAAAAAGGGAAGGACGGCAAGCTCAGACTTTTGGCCAGACAGGCCTATAAATTGCCCAACTAAAACCAAAATAACCTAAACCAAACTATTTTGAAAAAATTGAATGTTTACTCCATTGGTCTTGGCGTGGCCGCCATATTGCTGTTGGTAATTATGGGCATGATCTTTACCAAGAATATTGAACAGGCCGGACTTCTGATAATGGTCTTTTTTGCCCTTTTGGCTTTTGGATTCAGTGGCTATAAGTCCCTAAACAGTTATGTTTTTACAGCCTCCATATTTGCGGGGGTAGCCTTGGCGCTATATTACCCCCAGTACTTTTTACAGATTGGCGATTTTAAACTTACCGCATTGATCATTCCCTTGATACAACTGATAATGTTCGGCATGGGAACTTCCATGAAACTTGGCGATTTCGCGGAAGTTATCAAGTCGCCCAAAGGGGTTGTGGTCGGGGTCACGGCACAGTTGGGCATAATGCCCATCATGGGCTTTGTTCTGGCTAAGTATAGCAATTTTCCGCCAGAGATTGCGGCAGGAATTGTGCTGATAGGATGTTCTCCGAGCGGGGTGGCATCCAATGTTATGGCTTATTTGGCGAAGGCCAATCTGGCACTTTCCATTACCATTACTTCCATCTCCACGATCCTTGCACCCTTTGTAACACCAATCCTTATGAAGTTTTTGGCTGGGGAATTTATAGAGATTGATGTATTGGATATGATGTGGAGTATTGTAAAGATGATTATTTTACCCCTGGGCGTTGGTCTGCTCTTTAACCGTTTGAGAGGAGATAGGGCAAAATGGATGGACAAGGCGTTGCCGGTAATTTCTATGTTGGGCATTGGTCTAATAATTGTTGTTATAACGGCAGCCGGAAGGGATAGTCTATTGGATATTGGAGGAATACTTATGTTGTTGGTACTTGTCCACAACTTATTTGGATACATGCTGGGCTATTGGTATGCCCGTTTATTGCGATTAAATGAACAGGATGCCCGTACCATTGCCTTGGAGGTCGGGATGCAGAACGGTGGCCTCGCCTCGGGGATAGCCAATTCATTGGGCAAGATAGCCACTATGGGTCTGGCACCGGCCGTTTTTGGACCTTTGATGAACATAACGGGTTCTATTCTCGCTTCTTATTGGCATAAAAGACCTCCAAAAGACGGTAATTAATGCATATTAAAAGTTAAATTTGACCAAACCGAAATACCAAAACATTAATATGTTGATTATAAGTAGATTAAAGATGGCCCTGCTTCTACTGGTCATTGCAAGTTGTGGAAAAAAGGAATACAAGGATAAAATTTATGAAAAACCGGAAATTGTAAGGGAAGCGCCGTCGGATTTTCTTTCACCCGAAGAAAGTCTTAAAAAGTTTTATTTGCCCGAAGGATACAAAATAGAATTGGTTGCAAGTGAACCCATGGTCAACGAGCCGGTTGCCATAGCATGGGACGGCAATGGCAAGATGTATGTAGCGCAAATGGAGACCTATATGCAAAATGTGGATGCAGTAGGGGAAGACGAACCTCTTAGTCAGATTAAACTCTTGGTAGATTTGGATGGGGATGGAAAAATGGACAAGAGTACCGTGTTTATTGATAGCCTTCTACTTCCTAGGATGATTCTGCCCTTGGATGACCGACTTATTGTGAATGAAACCTATTCCTACGACCTATGGAGTTATAGGGATACCGATAACGATGGTGTGGCCGATGAAAAGATTAGGATTTATGAAAATCCGAAAAGGAGGGGTGGTAACCTGGAGCACCAACAGAGTGGTCTAATTTGGAACTTGGATAATTGGGTATATACCACCTACAATCCTTTACGGTTTAGGTTTAATAAGGACGGAATACAAGTAGATTCCCTGATAGATGGTTCCAGCGGACAATGGGGACTAACCCAGGACGATTTAGGCAATATGTATTATTCATCTGCCGGAGGGGAAACCGCGGCCTATGGTTTTCAAGTGCCTGCAATATATGGGGAAGTAGATCTGGAAGGACAGATCTCGGAAGGTTTTATGGAACCCTGGCCTATAGTTGGCACCCCTGATGTGCAGGGAGGTGCGGAATTAAGATTAAAGGCAGATGGTACCCTGAATAAATTTACCGGGGTAGCCGGACAAGAGATATTTAGGGGCGATAAATTGCCCCCATCCACCTATGGGGACCTTTTTATTCCGGAACCTGTGGGCCGATTGATACGTAGGGCGAAAATAAAAAATGAGAATGGAAAAAAAGTGCTGTACAATGCCTATGATCAAGCTGAGTTTTTAGCGTCCACGGATTTGAACTTTAGACCTGTGCAGGCAAAAACAGGACCAGATGGAAGTCTTTATATCGTGGATATGTACCGGGGTATAATCCAGGAGGGTAATTGGACCAGGGAAGGAAGTCATTTAAGACCGGTTATTCTCCGTAAAGGTTTGGACAAGAATATTGGTAGAGGTAGGATATATCGTATAGTCCATGAAGAGATTAAACCGGGAGGAAAACCCAATCTTTTGGATAAGTCGGCCAAGGAACTCGTGGATTATTTGGGACACCCCAACGGTTGGTACAGGAATACGGTCCAAAAACTGATCATCTTAAAAGGGGATATGGGAATTGTTCCTAAACTCAAGGAAATTGCCATCGACAATGAGTCTTTTTGGACAGATAACTTTGGGGAAAAGGATTATGCCCGTGAAAGAGTTCATGCCCTTTGGACCTTGGAGGGTCTAGGCGTTGTGGATAAATCACTACTTCAAGAAAAGCTAAATGATGAAGATCCCAGGGTTCGTATTACAGCCATAAGGTTAAGTGAGGAATTTTTAAAGAAGGAAGATCAGGATATCATACAGGCCTTGGTGAAATTGCAAAACGATACTGATATTAATGTCGTAAATCAATTGGTACTGAGTCTACGTTATTCCAAAAGTGAAGAAAGCTCGGACCTTTTAGCCTCCATCTCGGAACAATATGGGGACAATGATCTGGTAGCAGCTTCCGTTGAACTGGGCTTAAAGGCAAAGGATTCAGATTTGCAACAATTAAAGCATAGGCTGGCCAATAAAAGCAATGGTCATAAATGGAGGGCTTTGGACGGTTATGATATTTACAAACAGACCTGTGTTACCTGTCATGGCCCAGATTTAAAAGGGGTTCCCAATGGAGAAAATTCCTTGATCGCACCTTCCTTAATTGGTTCCCCACGGGTTATGGGCGATAAGGAAGTGCTTGTGAAAATCCTACTAAATGGACTTACCGGACCAATAGACGGAAAGGAGTATGGTATTATGTTGCCCATGGGCTCCAATGATGATGAATGGATTGGTCATGTGGCTACTTACATCCGATCCATGAACGATACTACCATGGTCCATGAAAATGAGGTTAGGGATATCCGAGCTAAAAACCCGGATAGGAAAAGCTACTGGACTTTAAAGGAATTATTGAAATAGTATATAAAGGGATAACAGGATAATTACAGTTGTATACGTTGTCCCTTTAAATTACTTTCCTCCAATTTTTCAATAACGATCATGTTTTTTACGGCATCCTCCAGAGGTGTAGGTACAGGGGTATTATTTTTTATGGCCATGGCAAAAAGATCTGCCTGTATGGTGTATTGATTACAGATATCAAATTCTAAGGTTTGGCACTCATCGTCTATAGTGACCCATATTTTTGCATGTCTATCTATAGGTGGGTTGAAGGGCAATTCAAATTTTATGTTTCCTTTGGTCCCAAAAATTTGTGCCTGTTGATTGTCCGCTAATTGTGTTGAGCTGAAGAACACCGAAGTTCCGGTTTCAAACTCCAATATTCCTGAGGCCAAAATATCCACTTTAAAATCTGGGTGATATTCTATGACAGCGGAAATACTTTTAGGTTCCGAATTGAATAAAAAACGGGAGAGGGAAATAGGATAGCAGCCTATATCCATTAAACTTCCGCCACCAAAATCTTTTTTATTTACAATACTGTTGGGATCATCTTCATAAAATGAGAAGGAAGATTGAATGGTTTTGATATCTCCAATTACTTTCTGGTCTACCAATTCCTTGGCCTTGATCCATTGAGGGTGATGCCTGTACATAAAGGCTTCCATCACTTTTAAATGGGGATATTTTTGGGAGGCCATCAACAACTTTTCGGCTTCCATACTGGATAGTCCAACTGGTTTTTCAACCAAAACATGTTTGTCCGCTTCCAAGGCCTTTATGGCCCATGCTACGTGAAGATGGTTGGGAAGCGGTATATAGACAGCTTCTACTTCCTTATCGGCCAGTAATTCCTCGTAGGAACCATAAAATTTCGGAATATTAAATTGCTGGGATATATTCTTTGCCTTGTCCAAATTTCTTGAGGCAATAGCGTTAACATTACCATGTAGGCAGTTGAGCATAGCTGGAATTACATGTTCCGTAGCAATATGGGCAGTGCCCAAAATACCCCAATTTAGTTTTTTATCCATGGTTATATTTAAATGACTTTTGAACCTTCGAACTGGTCTAAAAATTGTTTTACCCTTTCCCGTTCCGTATTTTCAAATTTTCGCAAAGGTAATGCCATATGGTCCTCACAAATTTCCATTACGGATAAGGCACATTTGATACCCTTTGTTATTCTGGAGGCATTTTTGCCAACGCAATAAATTGTATTGTTTACAAAGGCAACCTTGCTACGCAATATTTTAATATCTTCTATATTATTTGCCACCGAGGCGTTGTAAAGATCAACAAATAATTCTGGCAAGAAATTTGCTCCACCGGCAACTGCCCCATGTCCACCATACAACATGGTCTCTGGTAAAAACATTTCGGTTCCCACAATAATGGAGAATTCCGGAGACTCTTTAAACGCTTCAATTAGCGAATAGAAATAGGACATATCCCCTGAACTGTCCTTAATGCCTATGGCGCCTAATTCCTTGGCTTTTATTACGGTCTCCAGGGAAAGGTGTAGTTTGGTACAGCTAGGCATATTGTACATCATTACCGGTAAGGGCAATTGTGGAATTAAGCGCTCCAAATAGTCTGTCATTTCCTCTTGGGAAATTGGAAGATAATATGGAGGGGCAACCACTACGGCATCTGCACCGGCTTCTTTGGAATGGGCTGCCATGTCCAATGAACCGTTAAAGGAGGTATCGGTTATCCCGACTAGTACGGGAACCCTTCCATTTATAAACTTACAAGCTTTTGTAATAAGCTCCTTTCGCAATGCATAGCTAAGACTTGGGGCTTCCCCATTGGTGCCTAAAAGGAAAATTCCGTGTACGCCACCTATAATGAGATGTTCAATCAGTTTTTCCAATCCTTTTTCATCCAGACCACCGTCTGCGGTTAGAGGGGTGACCATTGGGGGGATAATCCCCTTTAATTCTAATGCCATATATTTTCTTTAGTTAGGGCAAAGTAAATTTAAAAGGCAAGGGCGTACCACAACTATATTATTTAAAATAGATAATATATTGACCATTGCAACCTCAGATTCCATTGGACCTCTCCTCCTTTAATTCGTTTTCAAGCTGTAGTATCCTGTCTATGTGTCTGTCTGCCAATTTTTGATGCAAGGCATCAAAGGGCATAATAGGCCTACGGACCTTGGGGGTGTTATAAATTCCTTGGCGATACAATAATCGCTTAAAAAAATGTATGGAGATGTCTAAATGTTGATTGGAAAACGCCAATACGGGTACTATTTTCTCGAACAGGGCTTCTGCCTCAACCATCCTCCCTTCTTCAAATAGTCGATATATGGTGGTGTAAATAAAATGCATCCCTGTTGGCATAAAGGCGTGTACGCCCCTTTGCAGCCCTTCCATCATTTGGGTAACGGCCCAACCTCCACTGAGGTTCAATTTGCCTTGGGTCAGCTTTAAAATACGTGAATATTTTGGGCCGGCCGGAACGGTTTCGATTTTTAAACATTTGAATGCAGCCACTTTTTCAAATAAATCAACTATAAGTTCATCCGATAGACCATATCCAGTAGCATCCCAATCCTGTAACATGATCATTTCCGGATCAAGTGCGGCCAGTTCCATAAAATGATTGCGAAATTGGCTATCGTTGGCAAAGGGGATTTGAAACAATGTGTTCTTACAACCAATATCCAAATAGGCCTTTAGGAGCTCTTTACTTTTGGATAGGTCCTGTTCCCCTGCACCACCTATAACAGGAACCTTATCGCCTACGGTTTCCAAGACTAAACTTAGCATTCTAAGTCGCTCCGTTTGCGATAGTTTATAAACTTCCGCAGCCATAGCGGGTACCAAAATACCAGCAACCCCAGCCTCTACCGCCTGCAACACATTATTTTTTAATGCTATTGGGTCTATGGTGTCCAATGCTGTAAAAGGAGTGTTAAGTACGGTAACAATTCCTTTTAGGGGGTAAAGTTCTTTTTCGCCCAACATATTAGTGTTGTTTAATAAGCCAAACATCGGTTACCCTGGATTGCTTTCTCCAGTTCAGGTGTTCTTCATCGGGTTTGTCAAAGCTAATCTTTAGATTGCCGTCCTTGATCAAATTATTAGGTAGGGGAAATTCTTTAAATTCTTCAAAATCTTTTTCGTATTTGGTAGGTTTTAACCTTTCACCGTTTGCTCTTAAAAGTGCTTCGCCATAACCGGAAACTCGGAGAAGGTAATTGGAGTCCGTATCCAGTTCATGGTACTCCAAGGTGGGGGTAAATTGGAATAGTTGGGTAGAGAGTCGCTTTCTGCTTAAACCATCATTTTCCCACAGAAAGTCTATGGCATCATCGGTTTTGGAGGTTACATGTTGTGCATCGGCACTGGAAATATTGTCGTAAAAGCTTCCTGCACCTGGTGTTTCGTAATTTCTGATAAATTCCAACCGTTCCAATTTTTGTTTTTCAGACTTGTAAGCGCCAATTTTTTTAAATTCGTCGGCCAACCACCATCTATTGTTCAGGGGGTAATCTATAAAATCCAATATTGCACCTCTTTCCGCACTCCTTGCCTGATATTTTTCTACGCTGGTCTGTGCGCCAATGGATTGAAATAGCTTCTCCCCATATTCAAAAACCTTTTCCTTCAGGTCTTGGGAAACCAATTCGGTATCTGCCTTATTAATGTGTTGAAGCGCAGCGTTCATCGCCTTATCCGCCCCAATGGTATTGGCCTTGGCCAAAATTTCATAAGCTTCTTCTTCCAAGCCTTTTTCGTAGGCAAGACGGTCTTGAATATAGGCGTCATAATAGGCGCGCATTATTAATTGTTGCCATCTCCAATTATTTGCCAGATCGGGGTTGTTTTCTTCCAAGCCTTTCCACAATGCCAAAGTTTCTTTTATTCCATTGTTTTCCAAAATGGGTCCATCCCAATTCTCTTCTAGGGCGAATATGCCTTTGGCCGCTTTATCCGCCACCTCTGGCCCAAAGAAAAACTGCGTGTATTCATGGATTATAGTTTTGGGGTCTTTCTTGGAATCCCAACCCAATTGGCTCCAAAGAACTTTATTTACATCATCATGGGAACCATCGGAATAGGTAATAAAGCCATCCGTATATGGGGTATCCCTATTGAAAAGTTGGGTGTACATGAGGGGCTGTGGATTGATAGGCTCCCTTCCCAGGGTCAATGCATATGCCTGATCCCAATTCTCCACGGGATAATGACATCTAACGGTGTGGGTTATATCGGGATAAAATCGGTGCAAATATTTTTTCGGTAACATTTCCCGTTCCAAATCTATAGGTGGACTGCTGGGACCATAGACAATGCCTTTTAGCCAATCGGGACTGTCGGTTTCCAGGTAATCAAAGAAGTATTCCACTTTTTCCTTGTTAAAACCTTGTAAGGAAACCCATATTCCTGCATTGGGGTGGTATTGGTGCAATATCTTGGACAGGTCATTTAGATAGGGTATAAGCTGGGCAGGATGGTTTTCACCGGGGTCGCCCCCCGGAACGAATACACCATCCAATCTAGGACATTTTGCGTAAAATGCCTCTTGCTCCTCAAGTCCGTCCTCATGGGCATTTTTAATGCTCAGGTCATGCGGTGCTGGGGTCCAGACCCAATACTCGGCATCGTATTTTTCACATATCTTGCTTAGTTCCACTTCCATGATTTGCGGATCTACCTTAAAGTGGGGACTTGAACTGGCTTCCTGAAATGGAATGTTTTCAAAACTATTTGCCCCAAAAAGAACCTGTTCCCTAAAATGTTGATCAAACTGTTCTACGGTCCAAGCGTCCCAGGAGTTGGCGGTATTCCGATACCCAAATTGATGTCCGCGAAGGGGGTATTCCGGTGCTTCTGAAAAATCAATATTGGGGCTCAATGTTATTCGGTTTTTACCCATTTTAGCGGTTCTCAGTAGTTTGCCAAGGCCATAAAGAATACCCCGTTCATCTGCCCCAATGACCCAAAGCGTATTCTTATCGCCATTATATTGGTGGAAAATGCGATATCCTTCCTTTTTTAATTCTGGGGTATTTTCATTATCCCGGGCCGGAACTTTTGTTCCGAACAATTCGTTTTCATTAGCCAAGGCCAAGGCAATGGTCGTCTTGGAATTCCAATTATTGTTTGATCCGAGTCTTAGATCGGTTCTTTTATTGATTTCCTCCACTAGAATGTTAACGGCCGTTTCCTGGATAGGCGCTTTAATTTTGGCCGATATTACAATGTTTGCCTGGGAAAGGTCCAAGGTTTTTTGTTGTTCCTTTTCACAAGACAGTATACACGAAATACTAAGAAATACCAGCCAAAATTTTAATTGTCTTTTCATTATGTTGGACATTTTTATTAATATTTTTTATGAGCACTATGTTCTAATCTATGTCCTTTACACATCGGATTCCAACAGGGTAAACGTGTATTTTTTCCGGCAACACATAATATCGTTGTGAGGTACGGATAAAGGAGTGGTTGTTAAAATTGGATCCGCCCCGCATTACTTTATAGGTTTCGCCATATTGTTCCATTGGAACGGTATTGCCAGGGTAGGGTTTATACCAGTCCGATGTCCATTCCCATACACTCCCGGCCATATCATAACAACCATAAGGACTTGCTGGTTTGGCAATGGAAGTACCGCGGGTTTTTTTCTGGTCCCAGACTACATAGGTGTTGTCATAGGTATTTCCCCAGGGGAAAACACGGCCATCTATACCCCTTGCCGCTTTTTCCCATTCTTTCTCGCTGGGCAAACGTTTACCGGCCCATTGAGCATAAGCATTGGCCTTTGACCAGGTGACAATTACGGCATTGTTCTTTTTTTCGGGAGGGAACTTAAAAGTTGGGTCATATTTGGCAAATTCGGCATTACTAACTTCGTATTTATCTATAAAGAATGCTTTGGTGCTCGCAATTTGTTGAGGTTTCTCATCCGGATCGCCATAGGTACTTCCCATGATAAACTCTCCAGCGGGAACATAAACCATTCCTTCGGGAGGAGTTGGCGTTTCTTGCCCTACCAGATAAAGTATAGGTACTAAGAAAGTTAGGAGTGTTAAACAAGATTTCATACGTTTCCTATTATTTGTGATTACCATTTTTCATCAATTATACCGTAATACCTGCCAAACCAATAATTACGGATCATGGCAGCTGCGGTGCGTTCTTCCTCCGAACGTACCATTTTAAAACTACCATCTTTTTGTGGAATTTTAAATTCTTTTGTGTTCCGGTCAAATCCCCACATATCTTTTATACCCTGCTTTTTCTCTTCGGTAAAAACATCCTCCCCTGTAAGTACTTTATAGACCATTAAAAACCAGATGTTGCTTTCCCAAGTAAATTCCAAATCCTTCCAATCGTACCAATGTCGGTTTAAATTCATTCGGTATTTATTGAGTAGATTGGGATCGGTCTCTAAACGCATAATCATATAGAGGGAACGGGCTGCGTGGTAGTCGTCCCCTACATTTCGCCATTCTTCAGGGAATAATATTTTGGAATTAATTTGGTGGTCGTCATAATGGTAGCGATCTATAAGCATGTGGTAAGCGGCATTGTAGCGTACCTTTCCGGTAATATGATAGGTTACCTTAAGGGCAGCCAACATTTCCAAGGAGTTGAGTTCTTGGTGCGGAAGATTGGGACAAAAGTTGCCCCACAAGGTCATTTTTCCGTCTAGATCCGTAAGTTTAAAATTGTTGTCCACTACCCGTCCTATAAATCGGTCCAGCAATCCTGCCGCTTTCTTTTTGTACACGTCATCGGCACATAGTTCCCAGAAAGTTCCCACACCATAGAAAATCGAAGTGAATTTATCGGCACTTAAATCGCCCAACCATCTATAACCTGGCAGGGAGATTGACTGGTGCCATTCGTGATACCACATAACTTCTTCGTGCCAAAGGGGTTCGTTGGTCCTATTGAAACTACGCGCAACCAATCCTTCTACACCTGTTACTTTTTCGAGTTTTAATACGGCTTCGAATATGTCATTGGCTATTTTCCGGTCTTTAGGGTCTTTTGTAATGGCATATTTATGTGAATATGCGGCCAACATTTCGGAGGTGGGATCAAGACAATCGGCTTGGGAACCCACAATGGGACGATCCAGTCCGGCCGGAGGAAAGATGACATGTTGCATTATGGCCCCTTCGTTCCAATGATTGCCCAGCATTAATTTATCAAACATTTCAACCTTTTTATAAAGGGGGTCCGTTCTTTTGGGGAACTCATTCACTTTTTGGGCGAATATGCTATGGGTTCCAAAAAGGATGCAAACCGTAACCAAGGGCAATAAAGGATATTTAAACATGACTATTTCCTATTTGTGGGCATTTGAAGTTTTGGTCGAAATGATTTTATCTTTAATTCCACGTTACATTCTATATTAGGTTGTTCTATAACATGGACTATTAAGCGCGTTTATTCTTCCTTCATTTCATTAATGAAATAATATTAACTCATTTTAATCAATAAAACCAATTAAATATTAGTTTGGGGCAATATATAATGTACAATAAGTAATATATATTATATGGTCATTGTAAAGTGTACGTCTTATTAAGCTAGAATTAGGTGACAAAAGCAATTTCGACTCTTATATGGAGTCTACATTTTATATCCTATTGTTGGTTACAGGGGCTTATTTGCTATACTCTGGAATCCTATCTATTCTATTGGGAAGTGTAAATTTTTTTATGTGATAAAGACGGAGTGTAACAAAAGTTGCTGTGGACAATATATGTCCGTACTATCTTTACAGTATAAATGTTTTGGTTGGTTGTTTAAGGAAACGGTCATTGTAAAAGGTGGCGGTTTCCTTTTTTAAACAACTGTGGTATAACTCATTAAAGGAAAAAATATGTCTATTTTTGGTACACTTTTCGGAACAAGCAAAGAGAAATCGGATAAAATTGAAATATTGGATCAGGCTGAATTTTCAGCGGCCATAGCGGGTAAAAAAGTACAACTTATAGATGTTCGTACGCCCAATGAATATGGTAGCGGACACATTAAGAATGCCGTAAATGTTGATCTATTCAATGCCACAGGCTTTGAAAAGTACTGTGAAAAAATGTCCAAGGACGAACCTGTTTATCTGTATTGCCGTTCGGGTGCCAGGAGTCAGAGAGCTGCACATAAGTTGGTAGGCATGGGTTTTGAAAAAATATATGACCTGAAGGGTGGATATATGAGATGGAGGTAATATCCACCTTGCTTATATAATTAGAAAAAATTGGTTAAATTGAATATATGAAATTGTCACTCAGTGTTCAAAATATAAAATGTGGCGGTTGTGCTAAAACGATAACCACCAAATTGTCGCAATTGGACGATATTTCAGAGGTTATGGTGGATGTTAATTCCGGCACTGTATCTTTTGAATCCAACAACGTTATGGCTACCCAAGAACTAAGGGATGTACTTAAGGCTTTGGGCTATCCCTCTGTTGGTGTCAAAAATGGCTTGGGAGATAAGGCCAAATCCTTACTTAGTTGTGCCTCCGGAAGGATGATGAAGGAATAAATCCAAAAATATTAGCTTTATGAAGTATCTATCTTTCTTTACAATCCTTTTAATGACCCTGGTAAGCTGTAAGGAGGCTAAAGAAACGGAAAACAAACTTTTAGAAAGCAAGGTAGCGAGCTCATCGACCGACCAGGAAAAGATACATCCAGGTAAAAAGATTATTGAAACAGAGTGCTATTTATGCCACAATCCTAAAGCATCCGAAGTCAGCATGATTGCTCCTCCCATGGTGGCCATTAAGAAGCACTATATCGATTCAACAACGACCAAGGAACAGTTTATAGAAGCTATTGTGGGCTGGATTAATGATCCACAGGAGGAAAAATCCAAAATGCCCGGTGCACTAAATCGATTTGGGATAATGCCCTATCAACCCTATCCTGAAGAAACCATTAGCCTGATTGCTGAATACATGTATGACTATGAAATTGCACAACCTGAATGGTTCGATGACCATTTTCAGAGGGAGCATGGTAGAAGAATGGGCAAAGGCAAAGGTATGGGAAATGGAATGGGCCCAGGTTCCAAACATGGGTTACAAACGGACTATGGCGATATAGGACTTGGTTATGCCCTGGCCACAAAAGCTGCGCTGGGAAAAAATCTAATGAAGGCCATACAGGAAAAAGGTACGGAGGGGGCGGTAGCATTTTGTAACCTTAGGGCCATAGAATTAACAGATAGTATTTCTGTTATGAACAATGCCCAGATAAAAAGGGTTTCCGATAAACCTAGAAATCCACTTAACAAGGCCAACAAAGAGGAGCTGGGGTATATCGCTACTTTTAAAGAGCAGGTTGCCGCTGGTATCGAAGTAGATCCGGTAGTAGTTCCTGGAAACGAAGAAGTAACGGTCTATTATCCCATAACTACCAATACCATGTGTCTCCAATGCCATGGAAAACCCAACGAACAGGTGAAGCCTGCTACTATGGCCACTTTAAGAAAATTATACCCGGAAGATATGGCCGTTGGCTATAATGTAAATGAGGTCCGCGGAATATGGAGTGTGGTTTTTGACAAAAATAAGTAGACCTATTCGTTTCTGAAGTTCTATAGGTTGTAAGTCCCTATTCCTGGAAAAGGAAATTTACCAATAGTGATATCGGGCAGAGAAATCTTTAGGAATATATGCAATTTGATGCCCAAAAATCTTTTTAAAATAGATTTCATAAATGTATGAATTTGAGCTAAACAACTAAAATTTGGAGGCCCTGTCCTTGTGGGGTCAAAAAAATTTGTACATTTGTTAACCATTTGGTTAAACTATTTAGTTAATGAAAGATCAAAGTACAGAAGAAAATATATTAAAGGCCGCTATTAGCATCTTCCAAAAGAAAGGTATGGCAGGTGCGCGTATGCAGGAAATTGCGGATGAGGCAAAAATTAACAAGGCCATGCTGCACTACTATTACAAGAGCAAGCAAAAATTGTTCGAGGCGGTTTTTAGGCAGGCCTTTGAAAAGTTTGCTCCCCATATCAATCAGGTCTTCAATTCCGATAAAACTGTTTTTGAAAAAATCAGGGATTTTACGGATAGCTATATCTCCTTCGTATTGGAAAATCCATACCTACCCAACTTTCTTATCCAGGAAATAAACAATAACCCGGAGTTTACCAACTTATTTTTTGGCTCCGAGATAGCCCCCAACCCTATACTCTTTGAAAAGCAGATAGCGGAGGAAGTTGAAAAGGGAATAATAAAGCCTATAGATCCCAAACAATTGTTGTTAAACCTTTTTTCCTTGACCGCCTTTTCATTTGTAGGGACAGGCCTGGTCCGTGGAATATTGAACTTGGAGGAAGAAAAATTCAAGTCCATGATGCAGGAACGTAAGATTTTGATTCCAGAGCTTTTAATTAATTCTATTAAAAAATGAAACATTCATACTCAATTTTAAACGAACGGGGAAAATGACTATTTGAATGTTGCATGTGACCACTGAAAATTAATAAACAAAAACACATGAAAAGACTTTTTTTAATATATATATTCACTATACCTCTTGTTGTTGATGCCCAGCAGACCCTTAGGTTGGAGGAGTGTTTTGAACTTGTTGCCGAGAGCTATCCGTTGGCCAAACAATCTGGCTTATTGGAAAAGCAGGTACAACTGGATATTGACGCCCTTAGAACGGGGTTTTTGCCCAAACTTGATTTAAATGCCCAGGCCACATACCAGTCCGACGTAACAAGTTTGCCGATACAGCTTCCGAATGTATCGGTGGAACCTCCCAATAAGGACCAATATCGCGCCACTTTGGATGTAACCCAAATGATTTACAATGGGGGTTTGATCAATGCCTCCTCCAAGGTGAAGGTGGCTGCCTCTAAAGTAAACCAACAACAGTTGGAGGTGAGTCTGTACGGTTTAAAAAGCCAGGTGAATTCTATCTACCTTTCGGTCTTATTGCTTCAGGAAAACCAGGCTTTACTCCAAGCCAAAGAAGAGCAATTAAAAGCTCGAATAGCAGATGTGAGAGCCGGTGTAAAGTACGGCACCTTGTTGACGTCTTCAGAAAAGACACTTGAAGCAGAACTCCTTAAATTAAAACAACAATACATAGAGTTGAGCTATAATAAATCGGATTTGTTACAACGGCTGTCCTTGCTAATTGGCAGGGAATTATCTTCCGCTGTGAACCTTTTACGTCCGGAGGTTTTTATGTCGGAGGTTAAACCTAAACGACCCGAGATTCAGCTTTTCGACCTTCAAAAGGAACAGATCGATTACTCCTTAAAACTGATTTCAAAATCAAACCTTCCAAAGGTAAATGCTTTTGCACAAGGCGGTTACGGAAATCCTGGGTTAAATATGTTGGATAATTCTTTTAATACTTTCTATATGGCAGGTCTAAAACTCAATATGAACATTTTTGATTGGAACAAGACCAAGACCGAGAAACAATCCCTTGAAATAAACAAGGAAATAATAGATACCCAAAAAGAGACCTTTGAATTGAACAACAATTTGGAATTGGTAACACTCAAGTCCGAAATTGATAAGATCGATGCTCTGATTTCCACGGATAATGAGATTATAGCGTTACGAGAAGATATTTTGAAAACGGCGGAATCACAATTGAACAACGGTGTAATTACGGCATCGGCCTATATTATCGAATTCACGAATTTATATGAGGCAAAAAGCAATCTAAACCTACATGAAACTCAATTGCTATTGCACCAAATTCAATATGAAATTACTAAAGGAAGCTATTACAATAACTGATATATAACAATACCTGAATAAAATGAAACATCCATATTTAATATTGACAAGCCTTCTCATAAGCCTTTTGGGTTCATGCTCCGGCAACGGGGACAAGGCAGATGGTTACGGTAATTTTGAAGCTACGGAAATAACTATTTCCGCCGAGGCCAATGGAAAAATTTTGTTCCTGGATGCGGAGGAAGGCACTGTGCTGGGCAAAAATAAGGTTGTTGGGGTTATAGACACCGTTCAGCTCTCCCTAAAGCGCGACCAATTGTTGGCTTTCAAAAACACTATTTTTTCAAAATCCAGAAACGTGCTATCACAACGCGAAGTTCTTAAGGAGCAATTAAAAGTGGCCCAAAATGATAAATCTAGGATAGAGAACCTATTGCAGGCAAAAGCCGCAACTACCAAACAATTGGATGATATCAATGGACAGATCAACATTATAAAAGAGCAGATCAAAAGTGTGGAGACTCAAAATTCGCCCATTATTAATGAGGTAAAAAGTATTGAAATACAAATACGTCAAATTGAGGATCAGATCTATAAAAGCATCATTCAAAACCCTGTAAAGGGCACGGTCCTGGTAAAGTATGCCGAACCTAATGAAATTACTGCCTTTGGAAAGCCCTTATATAAAATTGCCAATCTGGAAGATATGATCTTAAGGGTATATATCAGTGAAAACCAGTTGGCAAACCTACATATTGGGCAGGAGGTAAGCGTAAAAATCGATGCAGGAGAGGAGATGAAATCATACCCCGGTGAGATTAGCTGGATTTCGGAATCAGCAGAATTTACCCCCAAGATCATACAGACCAAGGAAGAGCGTGTAAACCTAGTGTATGCGGTAAAGGTCAAGGTTAAAAATGATGGTAGTCTGAAAATAGGGATGCCTGCGGAAATGTGGATTTCCAGTACGGAACAATAAAATAAGCAAGCTAAAACAAGGCCTAAACAATTTTTGAATATCGCAAGATACAATGGGGATCATACTAAACAATATCAGTAAATCTTACGCCAATGTACCAGCTTTGGACGATATTTCCTTTGAGGTTGCACCTGGGGAACTGTTTGGTTTGATCGGTCCGGATGGTGCCGGAAAGACCACCCTCTTTCGAATCTTGACCACCTTACTGATCCAAGATGGGGGAAATGCTGCCGTTGCCGGGTATGATGTGCTAAAACAGTACAAGGATATTAGAAGTCATGTGGGCTATATGCCGGGGAGGTTTTCTTTGTATCAAGATCTTACTGTTGAGGAAAATCTTACTTTTTTCGCTACTATTTTTGGAACTACTATAGAGGAGAATTATGATTTGATCAAGGACATTTATATCCAAATAGAACCTTTTAAAGATCGTAGGGCAGGAAAATTATCGGGTGGGATGAAACAAAAACTGGCCCTTTGCTGCGCTTTGATCCATAAACCCAAGGTGTTATTCTTGGATGAACCTACCACAGGGGTAGATCCCGTTTCCCGTAAAGAGTTTTGGGAGATGTTAAAACGCCTACAGCAAAAAAACATCACTATTTTGGTATCTACGCCCTATATGGACGAAGCCGAACTTTGTGATAGGATTGCTCTGATTACCAATGGAAAAATACTGCAGATCAACACACCCGAGGCAATTATTGCTTCGTTCCCAAAGAAAATTTATAAGGTACGTAGTTCCAACACCTATCAATTAATACAAGACTTAAGAATTTATCCAGACACCCATAGCGCCTATCCCTTTGGAGAATACCTACATTTTACGCCTAAGTCCGAAGCTTTTGGGCCAATGGATCTAAGCAAGTATTTGGAGGAAAGACATCATAAGGGGATTGAGGTTAAAGAGACCGTTGCAACTATTGAGGATACTTTTATGGATCTATCAAAAGCACATGAATAGATGGCAAAAGATAATATGATACAGGTTCAGAACTTGACCAAAATGTTTGGGGATTTCACCGCAGTCAATAACATCTCTTTTGAGGTGGGAAAAGGAGAGGTTTTTGGGTTTTTGGGAGCCAATGGTGCCGGAAAGACAACTGCTATGAAAATGTTGATCGGTATTTCCAAACCTACACATGGTGCCGCCACCGTGGCCGGATATAACGTGCTTACAGAGGCCGAACTGGTAAAGAGGAATATTGGGTATATGAGCCAACGTTTCTCCCTGTACAATGATTTGACCATCAAGGAAAATATAGTCTTCTTTGGCGGTATTTATGGCTTGTCATCTAAGGATATCAAAGAAAAATCCCAGACTATGATAAATGAATTGGGATTGCACGATATGGCCAACTCCCTAGTAGGTTCCCTCCCCTTGGGATGGAAGCAAAAAGTAGCCTTTTCAGTTGCCCTGCTCCACAATCCAAAAATTGTTTTTCTGGATGAACCCACGGGCGGAGTCGATCCCATTACCAGGCGCCAATTTTGGGAAATGATCTATAGGGAGGCCAATAGGGGGGTGACCATCTTTGTAACTACCCATTATATGGACGAGGCCGAATATTGTGATCGGGTATCCATCATGGTGGCGGGGAAAATTGAAGCTTTGGACACACCAAAGAATCTTAAAAGTCAATTTCGAGTGGATTCCATGAACCAGGTATTCCTAAAATTGGCGAGGAACATAGAATAATAAGGGTGAAATGAACAGATTTATAGGATTCATCAAAAAGGAATTTTACCATATTTTAAGGGACAGGCGTTCCCTGTTTATCTTGTTCGGCATGCCCATAGTGCAGGTGATGCTTTTTGGTTTTGCCATAACCAACGAGATCAATAATGTGGATATCGCCATTTTGGATCATTCCAAAGATGTAAATACCAAAGAGATCATAAATAAAATAGCGACTTCAAAATATTTTAGCATTAAGGGGTTTATAGACCATGAAGATGAGATTGAATCTACCTTTAAAAAAGGAAAGATAAAAGCGGTACTCAATTTTGAAAAGGATTTTAGCAAGAACCTGGTCACCCAAAAAAAAGCTACCGTTCAAATTGTTACCGATGCTACGGACCCCAATACGGCGAATACCATTAGCAATTATGTAGGGTCTATTTTAAAGAATTACCAACAGGAATTAAATCAAGGTCTAAATCTTCCTTACCAAATAGTGCCAAAAACAAGAATGGTGTTTAATCCGGAACTAAAAAGTGTATATATGTTTGTGCCGGGGGTTATGACTATAATATTAATGTTGGTATCGGCCATGATGACCTCAATATCCATTACCAAGGAGAAAGAATTGGGAACTATGGAGATTTTGTTGGTGTCTCCATTAAACCCAATTCAAGTTATTGTGGGAAAGGTGGTTCCCTATATTTTGCTTTCCATCATAAACGCTGCAGTTATTATTCTTTTGAGCATTTTTGTTTTTAAAATGCCAGTGCAGGGCAGTCTGTTTTTATTGGGGGCGGAGAGTACCTTATTTATAGTAAATGCCCTGTCGCTCGGGATTTTGATTTCCACAATATCCTCCACACAACAAACGGCCATGATGATTTCATTAATGGGGCTCATGCTGCCGGTTATATTATTGTCGGGATTTATTTTTCCTATCTCCAGTATGCCCTTGCCTTTGCAATTGATCAGTAATATAATTCCTGCCAAATGGTTTATAATGATTTTAAAAGGAATTATGCTTAAAGGAGTGGGGCTGGCCTATGTCTGGAAAGAAACCTTAATATTGATTGGGATGACCATATTTTTTATTGTCTTGAGCGTAAAAAAATATAAAATAAGATTGGAGTGAAAGAAATTTGGCCGGTAGTTAAGGCCTTAAACAACCCACTTTTTTAAATACGTATTACACAACAGAATATGAACATCATCCGCTATATCATCCAAAAGGAATTTAAACAGATCTTTAGAAATAAGGCGATGCTCCCTATTATTTTTGTTTTGCCATTGATCCAACTGATCATTCTATCCAATGCGGCAACTTTTGAAGTGAAAAATATAAAGTTTGCCTATGTTGATAATGATAATACTTCTTTTTCTAGGGGGTTGGTGGAAAAATTTGAAGCCTCCTCCTATTTCAATGTGGTGTCCCAATTTCCATCGGAAAAACTAGCGAGTAAGGCAATGTTGCAAGGGAAGGTGGATGTGATTTTAGAGATTCCGTCCTATTTTGAAAAGCAATTGCTTAAGAATAAAAAAGCGGATCTGTCCGTTATAATCAATGCCATAGATGGTGCCGCTGCCGGAGTAGAAAATGTTTATATCAATCAAATTGTACAACAGTTCAATGAAAAGGCACAAGTGGAATTATTCCTGTTTAACAATTTGGGAAACCAGCCGCAGGATATTGAAACCATCCCTTCCTTTTGGTATAATGAGACCTTAAATTATAAAACTTTTATGGTGCCCGGAATACTGGTTCTCTTGGTGACCATGATTACCCTCTTCCTATCTGGAATGAACATTGTTCGGGAGAAGGAAATAGGTACTTTGGAGCAAATTAATGTTACCCCGATAAAAAAACACCAGTTTATTATTGGAAAATTATTTCCTTTTTTGGTTTTGGGTATGGTCTTGTTGACGGTGGGCCTGATTATCTCCAAACTGTTGTTCCACATTCCAATAGTTGGAAGCCTAAGCTTAATGTATCTCTATACCATTATTTACATTTTGGTGATTTTGGGGATGGGCCTCTTTATTTCCAATTTTACCGATACCCAACAGCAGGCCATGTTTATTGCTTGGTTCTTTATGGTTATTTTTATCCTTATGAGCGGGTTGTTTACCCCTATAGAAAGTATGCCGCAATGGGCACAACTCTTAACGGAATTCAACCCTATAAAATATTTTGTACAGGTAATGAGAATGGTGATGTTAAAAGGTGCCGGACTTTCAGATATTTACCCGCAAGTTATCAAAACATTGGTATTTGCCATTGCCATGAATACTTTGGCGGTAATCAGTTATAAAAAAACAAGTTAATGGAAAACAACCACAACAACCGTTTACAACCAGAAGAATCACGCTTTTTATCCGGACCACGCTCCAGGTTTAAAGAATTGCTTTTCACCTTTAGGGTTCAATACAGCTTTATCAGGGCTTTTAGGAAAATGCACTTTATAGGCCCCTGTGTAACGGTTTTTGGATCTGCCAGGTTTGACAATACCAATCCTTTCTACAAAAAGGCAGAAGAGGTGGGTGCCACTTTGGCCAATATGGGATTTACGGTAATGACCGGAGGGGGGCCTGGTATTATGGAAGCTGCAAACAAAGGGGCCTATGAAGCGGGAGGATATTCCGTAGGCTGTAATATAATTTTGCCCTTTGAACAGAAACCGAACCCCTATCTACACAAATGGATCAACATTAGGTATTTTTTTGTACGGAAGTTTTTGTTGATCAAGTATTCCTATGCCTTTGTAGTTATGCCTGGGGGCATGGGGACATTGGACGAACTCTTCGAATCCATAACCCTGATCCAAACCAAGATGATCCAAAATTTCCCCGTGGTCATTTTTGGATCCGAATATCATAAAGAACTCTGCGAACATATACGGATCATGGCCGAGAATGAAAGTATAAGTCCAAAGGATATGGAGTTGTTGTTCGTAACCGACTCGGTGGAGGAAATGGCAGAACACATTAAGATCCACGCTATTGAAAGGTTTAAATTAGTTAAAAAACCGCAAAGACCTAAATGGTGGTTTGGAGAGGAATAAGCATTGTAGGGATTGATTTTTTTCAGAAACCATTTGTTGAAATGGAGTGCTAATTTCTCTGTAACAAATGTTGCTGTGGAAATCATATTAAAGTCTCAAATTTATATTCGTAATAATATTTAATATGCTGATAATAATCATGTTAAGTATTTGAGCGAAGTATTAAATTTATCTTTAATAAATCCAATCGCAATGTCAAAAATAGTCATTTTGGGTGCTGGAATCTCTGGCCATGTGGCCGCAGCGCACCTCCGTAGAAAACTCCCCAAAGAACACGAAGTTTTAGTGGTCTCTCCCAATAGCAATTACCAATGGATCCCTTCCAATATTTGGATAGGAATTGGAAGAATGGAACCGAAGGATATTATCTTTCCCTTGGCCCCTCTTTACAAAAAGAAAAAAATAGGTTTTAAACAGGCAAAGGTGGTCACCTTTCATCCCGAAGGGGATACCGAAGTGGAAAAACCTTTTGTTATGGTGGAATATGTTACGGAAGATCAAAAAGGGATACAGGAAAAAGTTACCTATGATTATTTGATCAATGCAACAGGACCCAAACTGGCCTTCGATATGACGGAGGGTCTAGTGCCCGGCACCAACAAGGCCTATTCCGTTTGTACCTACCATCACGCCAACCAGGCTTGGAAGGCTCTTGACGATTTAATACAACAGATGAAGCAGGGTAAAAGGGCCAAAATACTGATTGGAACCGGCCATGCAAAGTCTACTTGCCAAGGTGCTGCCTTTGAGTATATTTTAAATGTAGAGCAGGAACTAAGGCGACATAAAGTTCGGGAAAATGCAGAATTGATCTGGATTGCCAACGAGCCACAACTGGGAGACTTTGGAATGGATGGGATGCTTTTGAGCTATGGCAACAATATTATGAAGTCGAGCGAAATGGTAGAAATGGTTTTTGAAGATCGCGGCATAAAATGGATCATTGGTGCCGGGGTAAATAAAATTGAAGATGGGGTGGCACATTATGAAACCTTGGATGGTGAGTATCACACGGAAACTTACGATTTTGCCATGCTCATCCCGGCTTTTGCGGGCCATGGTTTTAAGGCCTATGATAAGGACAACCAAGATATTACGGAAAAATTGTTTAGAGGTTTTATGATCGTAGATGCCGATTACAGCCCTAAACCTTATGAGGAATGGTCTGTTCAGGATTGGCCCGAGACCTATCAGAATCCTTCCTATCCCAATATTTTTGCCCCGGGCATCGCTTTTGCTCCTCCACATGCTATATCAAAACCCAGACTAAGTAAAAATGGTACGGCTATTTCCCCATCACCTCCGCGGACTGGGATGCCGTCTGGCATAACCGCAAAGTTGGTAGCCGATAATATTATAGATACCATAAGGAATGGCAAGCCCTCCCTGCATCATCGGGGATCTATGGGTAATATGGGTGCCGCATGTATAGCCTCTGCAGGTTATGGAATGACCAAGGGCAGTGGTATAAGTATAACTACTTTCCCAATAGTTCCCGATTATAATAAGTATCCGGATACCCAAGGTCGGCAATTGGGGAAAACATTTGGAGAAATTGGTTTGGCCGGCCATTGGCTTAAATTGGCCTTGCACTATGCCTTTTTGTACAAGGCCAAGATGAAACCTTTCTGGTGGTTGATCCCGGAATAAAGGTTATTGCCAATCAACGATAGGGACGCCTTAGGGCAATTACAAATACCCATTAACCCAAAAATTTTAAAGATGACACGTAGAATATCAAAATCCAAGCGCTTTTATATGATGAACCCAATAATCCAATTCTTTAAATTCATTTGGTTGGGCATAAAAATTATGTTGATCGTAGCAGGGGGGCATGGAGGCACTAGAAAGGTGAATTGAATTATCCCGGACCATAAAAATTTTTCACAGAACAGTAAAAAGCAATCTAACCTGGGCAAAGGAAAATTGTCACCTTGTAATTTATCTTTTCCCCTGTTGAAATTTAGAACCTTCTCCAAATAAATTTGGACTTTCTATAAGTTTTATAATACATGGCCTGTGTAACTTAAGTAGCTGTGCATCTGTTTAATATGTTGGATATTGCTTATGAACGTAAAACTGGGGCAATGAAACTTTTTAAACAAATAGGAACCTATCTATCCATTTTTGGTTTGCCGTTCCTTTTGGTGCTGTTCTCTTGTAACAATGATGATACCTTGGCAGGAGATCTGGAAAATACAGAATTCACTAATGCAGATAGCGCTGCATTACTGTTTATGTTGGAAGAGGAAAAGTTGGCAAGGGATACCTACACCTATTTGGAGAATTTATGGGAAATAAATCAATTCTCGAATATCAAGAAAAGTGAACAAAGCCATATGAATGCCGTTAGAGGCCTTTTGGACCAAAACAATATTTCCTATACCCTTTTGGCATATGGGGAATTTAATAACCCGGACATTCAAGAACTTTATGATCAGTTTGTTGATTACGGCAGTGAAAAAAGGGAAAATGCCTTGGAGGTGGGTGCCAACATCGAAGATTTGGACATTGTGGATTTGGCCAACTTTATCGATGCCACAACCAACAGTGCCATGATAAAAGTATTTGAAAGTCTGCAATGCGGTTCCCGTAACCATCTCAGGAGTTTTGTCAGCGCCATTGAACTTTCGGGGAATACTTATGAGCCCAAGTATTTAACCCAGGCAGACTATACTCTAATAATCAATGATAGTCTGGAACAATGTGGTAGATAAACCTCGTGTTTTGAATTATAGTAGCCTTTTTTCTCGGTAACATTAGTTACTGTGCAATCCTTTTACTCCGCCTAATTTTGTCCTAAATAAATTGAAACATGAAGAATATCATATACATACTATCATTTTTGGGAACCTTGTCCTTTATGCACGCTCAGGAAAGTGTGTTGATCAGCAAGGAGGAAGTGTTGACCAGAGTGAGGGAAAACAACAATACCCTAAGAATATCCCAACAGGATGTGTTGGCCGCCAAAGGAGATTTTAATCAGTCCAATGCGGTGATTTTGCCCAATATAAGTGTTTCCCATACGGCTATGGCCACCACTAATCCCTTGATGGCATTTGGTTCTAAATTGAACCAGGAAATTTTGACCCAGGCCGATTTTAACCCACTTTTATTGAATAATCCGAATCAGATCGAGGATTATGCAACCCGTATCCAAGTACAGCAGCCTTTGATAAACCTAGATGGCATTTTTCAGCGGAAGGCCGCCAAGGCCAAATTGAATGCTGTTGAGCTAAAAGCCGATAGGACCAATGATTATATAGACTTGGAGGTTGAAAAGGCGTATATGCAGTTACAATTGGCCTACAAGTCCGTAAAGGTTTTGGAAGAGGCGAAAAAAGCAGCTTTGGAAAATAAACGTTTGGCCGATAATAGTTTTAAGCAGGGATACCTTCAAAAATCCGATGTTTTGGCAGTTGAGGTTAGGGTTACCGAAATAGAAAATCAGTTGCAGTATGCCAAGAGCAATGTCCATAATGTCTCCAATTACCTATCCGTCTTGATGAACGATGACAGTTATGCTGTTTTGCAACCAACGGATTCCTTGACCCTAATGGTCAGTGATATTTACACGGAAGGATTGCCCGAGAATAGAAAAGACCTACAAGCCATGTCCTTATCCAGTGAGGCATACCAACAAATGTACAGGGCAGATAAAATGAGTTTCCTTCCTAGCTTAAATGCCTTTGGAACCTATGAATTGCACGATGATCAAGTCTTTCAGGGCGATGCGAATGGCTATCTTATCGGGGCAGAATTAAAATGGAATCTTTTTGAAGGGAGCAAACGTTTTGGAAAGGTTCAAAAAAGTAGGGCCCAATTTGAAAAATCCAAATTGGAACTACATCAATATAAGGCAGAGAGTCAGGTAGAGTTGAATAAAGCCATGCGAATGCTTCAAGATGCCAAAAACAATTTGGAGCTTACATCCTTGGCATTGCAACAGTCGGAAGAATCCCTCCGCATTCGTACCAATAGGTTTAAGCAAGGCTTGGAGAAAACGACCGACCTATTAAATACCGAAACCCAATTTTCCCAGAAGAAATTGGAATATTACACCACTATTTTCAATTATAATTACGCCTTGGCCTATGTAAAGTTTTTAACCAAGGAATAATAGCCTACAGTTCATCAATAGAAGAAACCATAAATAGGAATACTTGCATTCAACAATAAATAATTAAAGGAAAATCATGAAATGGGCATAACCAAAAACTGGTCGCAAAGACGATTGAAGGTATGCGAATTACATATGACCGTTCAAAAACAATAAATAACTACATATGAAAACAAAATTATACATAGTAGCACTCTTCATCCTCTCCATAACGATTGGTAGTTGTGGGAGCGATGATAAAAAAAATGAGGTAGACAATTCTCCTGCCGTGGCCGTTAAAGTGAGCACAGTTTCCGAAGGGAATGGCAGTCCGTTCCTATCTGTTAGCGGAAAGATAGAGGCGGTGAACAGTGCCAATATCAGTACCCGAATGATGGGGTATGTAGATAAAATTTACGTGCAGGTTGGGGATAAAGTTAAGAAGGGGCAGCAATTGATAAGTATTAACAATGCAGATATATCCGCCAAATTGGCCCAGGTAAATGCCGGTATTACTGAAGCGACCGCTGCTTTTAACAATGCTGAAAAGGATTATAAAAGGTATACAGCCTTGTTTAGCGAAAACAGTGCTTCCCAAAAGGAACTGGACGATATTACGGCCAACTATAACATGGCCAAGGCCAGATTGGAAGGGGCCAAACAAATGAAAAACGAGGTGAACGCCCAATTTTCCTATAGCAATATACGTGCCCCCTTTAACGGAGTGGTCACCAACAAATTTATAAAGGTTGGGGATATGGCAAATCCAGGGATGCCTTTGGTAGAAGTAGAAAGCCCGGGCAATTTTCAGGTATTGGCAATGGTACCGGAATCGGAAATCCTACAGATCAAATCGGGTTCGGAAGTGGACGTATTGATAAAGACCCTGAACGAATCCATTAAGGGAACAGTAGCGGAAGTGAGTACATCAGCCAAAAACACCGGTGGTCAATATATGGTCAAGGTAATGTTGAAAGAGTCCACCTCCAATTTACTTTCTGGAATGTACGCCACTGTACAATTTCCAACAGCTAAAAAAGCGAACACCAATAGAGTGCTTATTCCTTTAGAGGCAGTAGTGCAAAACGGACAATTATCCGGGGTGTATACGGTAAGTGAAAGCAAAACGGCACTTTTACGCTGGTTGCGGTTGGGGAGGACTTATGGCGATAACGTAGAGGTTTTGTCGGGACTTTCCGCCGAGGAAGATTACATAATATCGGCAGAGGGGAAGTTGTACAATGGAGCCAAAATAAGTATCCAATAACTGAAGATTGATAAAAATAGGTATGCGTTAGGGATTGCAGCGTTTACCCCAGGCCTTTTGTGGATTTGCGCAATCAAGGACTGGAGTAAAAGCGAAAAGCCCGGCCTGAGCATTCCTGCGAGGTCTCCAAGACCTTGTAGGCATATGAAAGGACCATGCTGGCATGAACTTCATGCGAAGGTAACGCCCAAATAAAAAACAAAAGATAAAGATGAAAGAAGGATTAGCAGGCAAAATTGCCAAAGCATTTATAGGATCCAAGTTAACGGTCCTTCTAATGATCGTGTTCATGGTCATTGGGGTATACAGTTCGTTCTTGATACCAAGGGAGGAGGAGCCACAGATAGATGTGCCCATGGCCGATATTTTTGTGGGCTACCCAGGTGCGAGTCCCACCGAAGTGGAGAGCAGGGTAACAAAACCCCTTGAAAAGTTAATTTCCAATATTAAGGGGGTAGAATACGTGTATTCCACTTCCATGGAAGAGCAGGGGATGGTCATAGTACAGTTTTATGTAGGAGAGGATATTGAGCGTTCGTTTGTTAAACTCCAGAACGAGATCAACAAACATATGGATGAAATGCCGCAAGGCGTTACCTTCCCTTTAATTAAAACCAGGGCTATTGATGATGTTCCTATGTTGGGACTTACCTTATGGAGTGAAAATTACGACGATTATCAACTTAAGCAAATTGCCCAGGAGCTTACGGATGAAATTGAAAAAGTAAACGATGTGTCCGCCACCCAGAGAATTGGTGGGCGAAACCGTCAATTAAGGGTGGTACTGGACAAGGATAAATTGGCGCAGAGCGGATTGGATTTTTTGTCCGTAGCCCAAATGATCAAAGCCAATAACCAACAAATTAGCGGAGGTACTTTTGATAAGAATGATACCGAATTTATGGTAACCACTGGTAAATTCCTTGAAACTGCTACCGATGTGGAAAATTTGGTGGTAGGCGTACAACAAAACCGTCCCATTTATTTGAAGCAAATTGCCAGTATACAGGATGGCCCCGAAATTCCCAAGGAATACGTTTCATTAGGTTTTGGCAAGGGAAGTGAAAAAGGGGAAACCTATAAGTCCGAATATCCTGCCGTTACCATTTCCATAGCGAAGCGCAAAGGTGCTGACGCAATGAATATTTCGGATATTATTTTGGAGAAAGTAGATCATTTAAAAAAGAATCTAATTCCAGATGATGTGCATGTGGAGGTGACCCGAAACTATGGGGAAACGGCTTCCCATAAGGTATCTGAATTGTTGATGCACCTTATTGGTGCCATAATAGCGGTAACTTTTGTAGTAATGTTGGCCATGGGGTGGCGTGGTGGATTGGTGGTTTTTCTTTCGGTACCCATCACCTTTGCCTTGACCTTGTTGAGCTATTATTTGTTGGACTATACCCTGAACCGTATCACCTTGTTCGCATTGGTTTTTGTAACAGGTATTGTGGTGGACGACTCCATTATTATTGCGGAAAATATGCACCGGCATTTTAAAATGAAACGCTTGCCGTTTAAACAGGCTGCGTTGTATGCCATTAATGAAGTGGGCAACCCAACTATATTGGCCACTTTTACAGTTATTGCTTCCGTATTGCCCATGGCTTTTGTCTCCGGCCTCATGGGGCCCTATATGTCGCCGATGCCCATTGGCGCTTCCATTGCCATGTTATTGTCCCTTTTTGTGGCCTTGACGATTACGCCATACCTAGGGTATATATTTCTTAGGGAGAAGGATAAAAAAGGTGAGGAAAAGGTAGAGAAACCTTTGGAGGAAACTTTTATCTATAGGATGTACCATAAATTTGAAAATCCTTTGATAGAAAACAAAAAGAAACGTTGGTTGTTTTTGGGAATTACCTTCTTGTTGCTATTGGGTTCCATAGGCATGTTCTTTACCAAATCGGTGGCGGTAAAAATGTTGCCGTTCGACAATAAGAACGAATTTCAGGTGGTCATAGACATGCCCGAAGGTACTACTTTGGAACGTACCGGAGTGGTGGCCAGGGAGATTGCCCAATATTTGAACACCCGTCCGGAAGTGGTAAATTACCAAAGTTATGTTGGTACTTCCGCACCAATAACCTTCAACGGTCTTGTACGTCATTACGATATGCGGGGAGGAAGTAATATGGCCGATATTCAGGTGAATTTATTGGATAAGGGAGACCGAACTGCCCAAAGTCATGAGATAGCCAGTTTATTACGTCCAGAGATTCAACGTATAGGGGAGAAGTTCAATGCCAATGTCAAGATTGTTGAGGTACCGCCTGGACCTCCGGTTTTATCTACCATTGTTGGGGAAATATATGGCCCTGATTACGATACACAGATCGATATTGCGGATCAGGTTCAGCAAATTTTGAAAAATACCCCGGATGTAGTGGATGTAGATTGGATGGTAGAAGCCGACCAGGTGGAATATGAGCTTATCATAGACAAGGAAAAGGCAATGTTATATGGGGTGGCACCCGCGCAAATTGCCCAAACTATGAATATGGCCCTATCAGAGAGGGCGGTGACCAATCTATATGATGAAAATTCTTCCAACCAAATAGGCCTGATATTGGCCTTGGAGGAAAAGGAAAAATCCACTATCCAGGATATTGCCCAACTGAAGGTGAAATCCCAACAAGGAAATGGCAATATGGTGCCAATTGCAGATTTGGTAAGTATAGAGCAAACTACCAGGGCCAAGAGCATTTATAGAAAAAACCAAAAGAGGGTGGTCTATGTCCTTGCCGATATGGCCGGGGAACTGGAAAGTCCGGTGTATGCTATTTTAGGGATGACCGATAAATTAAAGGCCATGAATTTGCCAAAGGGATACTCCGTTGATGAACTCTACATAAAGCAACCCGATTTTGAGGATAATTACACCGTAAAATGGGATGGGGAATGGCAGATTACCCTGGAGGTATTCCGGGATCTTGGATTGGCCTTTCTAGGAGTAATTTTCATCATTTATATATTGATTGTGGGGTGGTTCCAGAATTTTAAGGCCCCGGTAGTCATGATGGTGGCCATTCCGCTTTCCTTGATCGGGATTGTATTGGGGCATTGGTTGTTGGATGCATTTTTTACAGCAACTTCCTTTATAGGAATGATTGCCTTGGCGGGAATTATGGTCCGGAATTCGGTGTTGTTGATCGACTTTATCAATCTGAGATTGGCGGAGGGTATTCCCTTAAAGTTGGCGGTAATAGAAGCTGGTGCCGTGAGGACCACTCCTATTTTGTTAACAGCAGGAACCGTGGTAATCGGGGCGTTCGTAATTTTATTCGACCCTATTTTCCAAGGGTTGGCCATTTCTTTGATGGGAGGTACCATTGTCTCCACGGTACTCACATTGTTGGTAGTGCCTTTGGTGTATTATATGATAGAAAGGAAGAACTATAAATAAGGAGGGTTCTTAGAATGTAGCCGAAGAGGTTCCTGTTAAGGAATAAGGGAAGCTATGGCTCAACGGGGTATAAAGGGAAAATTACAATTGAAACTAAAAATATAGAGTTATGAAATTACTCATAGTAACTGTTGTGGAGGAGTACGATAAGGAAATTCTACAACTCTTTAAAAAAGCCAATATTGAAAGCTTCAGTGGTTCTGATATTGATGGGTATAAAAACCCTGCTTCGATGTTAATGGCGTCAAATTGGTTCCCAAGCGAAAAAGGAGGCGTGGGGTCAACCATGTTTTTCTCCTTTACTACAGAAGAAAATATTGAAACGCTTTTTCAACTTATCTCTGAATTCAACAATGGTTTGGAAACCAACAACCCCATAAGGGCTGCAGTGGTTCCCATAGAAAATTATATTTAATAACCTTTAAAAATAGTATTATGATCAACAGATATATTAGGGCAATTGCCGGGGCTTTTATAGTTATTAGTGTTGTATTGGCCGTTTACGTAAACATCAACTGGTTGTGGTTTACCGTCTTTGTTGGGGTAAACCTTTTTCAATCCGCATTTACCCAATGGTGCCTTATGGAAAAGATTTTGTTCAAATTGGGGGTAAAAAAATAAATGGGATACAATTTGTGTTTTCTATCCCAATTTTATTGACACTCGCTCCGTGCCCTTTGTTAATGGCGCAAGCGTGACGCCCGCGCTATCTGGGTAGTTTTTGCTTCTTAAGAGCTTACGCTGTACGGCGGTAGAAGTTTGACGATCACAATAACCTGGCAAAAGAAACTCAATCAAAGACACTTCCCTTTTAGGGGTATAAGTTTAAAATAATTGGGTTTAACTTTTTACAGTCGAACCCTTTTTTGCTATATGGTTAGGAATTGTTTAGTATTATTTCCCTTTAGGAATAGGCATTTACCCTTTTTTGGTAGCATAACGTATAGCCAAATTTACGGATTTTATTTCTCCATTATCCATAGGTAACGACGGTTTTGGTTAGGCGTACTTTCTTACCTTACCATTGAGATTTATATCAGGATAATGGTATATATTATTTTACGTATTTCAATTGGGAATTCAAAAAGTACCGTGGGTACTTCCCATTAGTCAGCCATAAATTTGATGGCCTAGGAACACTATAATTTGCGTTTTTCCGTAGGGAGATTGCACCTTGTTTTGGTCTTACGCAAATTGTAGGAAAAAACCTGTTTGAAATTTTCATTGTTGACATAGAATTTGTAATTTGAAAGGAAATATTATTTATATGAGGTTTCACACAACAACTATAAATCGCTTCTTGGCAAAATTGGGAAAAAATACTTTCATTTATTTGCCGCTTTATTAATCCCCAATCTCGCTAATAGAGCGGCAGCAAGGTTAAAGAGATGGTTTTCAATTAATAATAAATTTTAATCAATCAATTATGAATTCAATATTTAGTTTTTTCGCTATTGGTATTTTTGCCTTTTTTTCAACAACAATAGCAGATAATCAACCAGATAAACTTTCCGAAATAGAAAAACCTCTAACTACGCTTAGTGGTACTATTAATATAGATGTTGATGATGGTTTCATTACACATTCCATTCCTGTAACGGGTACAGCTGGTGTAAATAACATTATCCGTAAATTATATGTTGGTAATAACTCTTCCGAAGGGTTATGGTCTGGATATGGTTATGGAACATCAAGCGTATGTGTCGAAGATTCAAGTCCACATGAAATTAGAGTAGAATACACTCCAACCTATTCAGGTTTTGTAATTAATTTAGAAGTTGACACTACGCAAAGTCCAACTAGCTATTGTTATTAGATTTTAGGAAAGCGAGACCAATACAAAATGGTCTCGCTTTTATTTAGATTAAACATTATTTTACTCGATACTTGAGATTTAAATGCTCTGACGCTTGCGTCGAAATCAAACTTGAATTTTCTTTCAATGCCTCGCGGGCTTGCCTCAAGGTAGTTTACTGTTTTTTGTAAATGATGGCTAAGTTCTTATAAGCATTTTAAATATTAGTTATGAATTTCACACCCTACCTATGAGGAGTAGAAGCAATGTTCACCATTATTGCTATTTTACGGTTAATGCTCTTAGTTTTTTCATATATAACTAGTTTTTATTGCTTAAAGTATATGTATGACGGGTTCTGTTTCAATACAAACAAAAGACTTTCTGTTTATTTGTTTTTACAATACGTTGGTCCATAACGCTAAATCTAGACTTTGTATGTCCTTATTTGAAGAGTATCATCTGTATTATTTATGATACGTCGCTCGATGTATTCCAAAAAGAAATAGAGTCTTCTTCAATATCACGATTCAACCGTTTAATATCTTTATGTTGATAATTGACATTTTAGTAATCAAGTTGGTTATTTATCTATGCACCAATTTGCCACATACTAAATAATCATTAGGGTTTCCTGATAAATTACACTGATTATAAATTGACTTAAAAGAATCTAAGACAGTCATTATGATCGCTTGGAAATAATTTCTGGATCCGGTCTCAGAGGGGCACTCGGTAACCAGTTTAACTATAGTTTATTAGCGTCACTTAGTGAGTCCTATAAATACGGTAAAAAAAATGCCCCGGTTTTCCCAGGGCATTTTAAACTAACTCTAAACTCAATAAAAAAACTCAATTCTATTTGTAATTCCATCTACAAAGGCAATTGCCTTTGTAGAGGCCTGGGTTTACCAAGGTTTTGTAACTCCCTGTAGAATCCATGGTTTGGACCAAGGTGTATCATTTTCGAATTTTCCGGGCACATCGTTTGTGTGGCTGGTTGTTTCCAATGAAGATAGTGCTGCCTTGTAATTAGCTTCATTAATATTTCTTTCTTCATCAGGATACTGAAAACGAACCGGGATTACGGACGACAGGGCAAAAGGTCCTGTCTGAAGATTGGGAAGGCCAGTACGTCTCCAATCCAAATAGGATTCAGAAGCGGTAGCAAAGTTGGCAATCCATTTTTGTTCCATGATTTGCTCCAAAGTACCATTAAAGGCTACATCGGGATTGGTTATATAAGTATCATATTCTCCACCAATTCCCCATGTCTCCAAAGATGCTTGTACTCCTTTGTTGTAATTTCCTTCCGCATCCGAGCCCCAACCTTTTAGAGCAGCTTCAGCTTTTAAGAAACAAACTTCTGCATAGGACAAAACCCTAGCTTTTAAGAATTCACCACTAGCTTCTCTAAACTGATCGTTCATTAAGGAAACATGTACGTTGCCTCCACCTTGTACCGGGTTGGGGTTCAAGTTATAAGTATATGGCTCTGATCCTTGATATGATACCGGGATACCCACATAGGTACTACTGGTATCTACCAAACTTAATCCGGCCAAACGATCGGCTTTCCAGGTAGTTTTATCATATATTTTTAAACCATTTTCTGCAAGGGTTTCTTCATTGATATAACGTACTCCATCTACAACTATATCATCTTCTCCACCAGGTACTTCTGCGGCAGGTACAACTTTAATTGGAATTGCAACAGGTGCAAACCAAATGCTGGCCCTTGGGTCATTAAGTTCCTGTAATCTATCGGTAAAAGTAGTACAAGGCTTAACACGATTGAAGCTCGATGCACCTCCTGTTGAGCTGTTACTTGGTTGAGCAGTTGAACCAGATGTACCGGTATAGGCCAATGCACACTCTTCATCCACACTGCTGATCAAGGGTTTCGCCAATGTGGCCGTTACGCCTGCTTGCGCATAAGATGGGTCTTTCTCTGATAATCGCATGTAATATCGTAGGGCCAAAGAGTTGGCATATTTCATCCATTTTTCGGCATCGCCTCCAAAGAAAATATCTTGGCTGGCACCAAAGGCCTCCAGGTTACCCATATTGCTGGATATTGAAGCTGCAGCAGCCACAAAATCAGCAATAGCTCCTTTATAAACTGCTTCTTGGGAATCGTAAGTTGGTAAAATAACATCCTCGTCAGCTTGTACCGCATCAGAATAAGGTACGTCTCCGTAGTAATCTGCCAAAGTAACAAAGTTCTGCGCCATTAAAATTTGGGCAATGGCCGTATGTAAGGTATAACCTAATTCTTGAGACCGCTGAAGCGCTAATTTGGCACTACGCAAGTTATCATAGTAGGTGTTCCATCCACTACCATCCCAATCGTAATTGTTGTTGCCCCAAGAATCTTTTTGAGTGTATTGCACAAAGGCAGATAGTTCTCCACTATAACCTTTATTACCAACGTCCAGAGCAGTATTCACCATCACTTGCGTTAAAAGAAAACTTGGATTGCCTTGGCTGGGATCTACCCCGTTAGGGTTTTGGTTAATTTCTGTAAGGTCATTGTCACATGAAGTAACGGACAGTAGACTAACTACGAGAAATAGTTTAAATATCTTATTTATTATACTCATGATTTTTTGTTTTTTGTTTAAAGTGCCTATTTAGAAACTTACGTTAAGTTTGAAACCTATTGGAATGGTAAATGGACTTACGTTAAAGCGCTCAATACCTTGCTTAAATTGAATACCACTACTTCCTTGTGTGCTTGATTCGTGCTGGAAAGCCATCTCGGGGTCGATTCCTATATCGGCCTTGGTCCAAAGGATAATATTTCGGCTAAATAAAGATACATTTAGATTTTGAAGTCCAACTTGCTTAATAAGTTTATTGGGCACGGAATAAGTAAGTGAAATTTCTCTCAATTTTAGGAAATCAGAATCAAAAGTTGCATTTCTAGTAAAATCCCATCCGTAGTGATCTTGGTATCTTGTAATTACAGTTCCAGGGCCACCTAGGTTTTCCGCTGTTGCCACAAAATTTCCATTTGAATCGTAATCCCCCTGAACACCCGGCATAAATACACCATCGTTCAATGTAATGCCACCTTCAGTTAATGGATATCCACCATCACTTGCTGTAGGGCCACCTACCAATACATAGAATTCACCATCTTCTGATAAGAATTGGTCTGCATTGTCTCTTAAATAGGCAGGTACATCGGTAATGTCATTAAAATTGTGAAGTTTATCAATCCATCGTTGGGTATGTAAATCAGATTCACCGTACCTGTGAGTTTGCGATACAAACTGTCCGCCCTTTCTCCAGTCAAAATTCATGGAGATGCTCCAGTTCTTGTAGGAGGCCGATGTGGTCATCCCTAAGGTGAAATCTGGGTTAAAGTTTCCAATAATTGGAGCAACCCTGTTTCCGTCTGCATCCTCCCTAGTACGGTCACTGTTTTCAAAACCGGAATCGTCAATAATAGGCCAACCATGGTAGGGAGAGTTAGGATCATCAACACGCACTAGGGCAGCGTCAAAAATATTTCCTATTTCTTCACCAACCCAGGTTATGGCACCACCACGGGCATCGGTCCAAAACGTAATGGAATTCATACCTTCAGCCAATTCAATTACTTTGGTTCGGTTCCTGTTAAATACGAAGCCCATATCCCAACGCCAATCATTAGAGTTTATAATGTTGGCATTTAAACCAGCCTCTACACCAGTACTTCTCAATAGACCGGCATTGGTGTTTTTGGAGCTATATCCTGAGGAGATAGGAAGAGCAATTCCAAAAATTTGATTTTCGTTATCGGCAGTGTAATAGGTAAAATCCATACTTAGCCTATTGTTAAAGAAGGCCAAATCAGCCCCTGCTTCCCACGATTTAATACTTTCTGGTTTTAAATCTGGGTTAAGTAGCGTAGAACCTACGGATAACAGAGATCCTGATCCCCATGAGGTACCACCACTTAAGGTAGGTTGTAGTCTGTATGGATCAGTGTCGTTACCTACTTCAGCATAACCTGCACGAAGCTTAAATAAGGATACCCCATTGCCAAAACCAAGAAGCCTATTTACCAATAAACTAGTAGATACGGAAGGGTAAAAATAGGAGTTGTTATTATCTGGCAAGGTACTGGACCAATCATTTCTTGCGGTAACGTCTATGTAGAACATATCTTTAATACCAATACTGGCCAATCCATAGACACTGTTCACTTGTTTTTCGTAACTCCTATAAGAGTATACTAAATTGTCGTTGGCAATATTGGATAAGGTGAACAAACCTGGTGTTAAAAGTCCAGATCCTTCTTCTATTGTGGAATTTAACAAATCGTTTCCTTTTACTACCCTTTTGTTGCCACCTCCGGATATTGAGAAATCCCATCCTTCCAGTCTTTTGGCATAAGTTAATAAGAAATCGATATTGGTTTCATTAGTGAAAATTTTGTTGATACCGTAGGCCCCATTCATGTCTCCAGTATATCCTTTAGACAATTTGGTTTCTCGTACTTCGTTAATCTCATCCATGTTGTAACGAACCATCCCCGTTAGATCATCGGTGATTTTCCAATCTCCCTTTACATTGCCATAAAACCTGTTTCTTTCAAAACCGTTGTTATTCTCATAGGCTAAGAAATAAGGATTGTTCCATTCAGTTTCTGTTGGATCGTCCCCAAAATTATAAGGTGAATTTTGGTAGATGCCTTCGTATCCTGGCAACCAATAGTCCTTCATTTGGCGCACATCAATATGTGGGTTCAATTCGTAAACTGCCTGCATTGCGTTGGCACCACGGTTACCAACAGGTCTGTTGTCCGCACCGGATTTTGTATAGTTAAGACTAGTACTAACCGTAAATTTATCGTTTAATTTTAATGATGAATTTAAACTGATGCTATGTTTGCTTAAATCGGTATTAGGGATATTTCCCTTGTTCTTTAAATCCGAATAGGACAACCTATAACTAATTCTTTCCGTATTGTCCTGGATAGATATGTTATTGGTTGTTGTAATGGCCGTTTGAAAGAAATTCTTTGGATTGTTGTACGACTTCAATTCCCTTGGAATAGGAACCCCACTAGCAATTTCAGAAGCACTGTAAGGCCATTGAATTGCCATGATGCCTTTGTCCAGTTCAGGACCGGCCCAGGCTGAAGAAGTTTCGCCAATGACAATTGCACCATAGGAATTTGCCGGGAAATTATCTTCGGTATAAGGTCTGGAACCTGTCGCAAACCTAGTATGGGTATCTAAGAAACGACTAGGAATATCAAAAACAGTACTGGAATTAATAGTTACTCCCAATCCTTTTTTTGATTTCCCAGACTTGGTTGTAATTAATATAACCCCGTTTCCTGCCCTAGAACCATAAAGTGCCGCTGCACTGGCACCTTTTAGAACAGTAACACTGGCAATATCGTCTGCATTGATATCAGAAATAGCATTACCGTAATCCACTTTGTTATCATTACCTATCTCAGTAATGTTGTTAGCTGTATTAATTACAGGAGAACCATCAATAACAAATAATGGTTGGTTGTCACTGGATAATGAAGCAGCACCCCTAACATTTATGTTTACAGTAGAACCTGCACCACCGGTAGAGTTGATATTCACCCCGGACACTTTGCCCGAAAGAGCGTTTAAAACATTCTCTTGTGGCACATTGTCCAAAGCATCACCACCTACTTCGCTAACGGAATACCCCAGTGATTTCTTTTCCCTGGTAATACCAAGTGCCGTTACGACTACTTCATCCAATTGTTCTGATGAAGTTGCCAAAGTAACATTGAGGGTCGTTTGGTTACCTACTATTACTTCCTTTGTTTCCATTCCCAAATAGGAGAATACCAAAACAGCGCTACTGTTAGGTACTGTAATATTGTAAATACCATCAAAATCAGAGGTAACACCATTGGTAGTTCCCTTAACCACCACGGATACCCCTGGGAGCAATTCGCCATCATCACTGCTGACGACTCCGGTTACACCTTGTTGTGCCAACATGATTCCAGAAATCATGCTGAACAAAAGGAAAGTCAAAAATTTCAAGCTGCTTTTTTTCATATTCATTTGTATTAATTGGTTGAGTAATTAGCATTTCGTTAACAAAACTATTGTAAAATAATCGACAAAAAGCATAGTATATTATTAGATACCTATGGAATTTTAACTCTATTAGTGTCAATATTATGATATTGAAAATTTTAGGTTAAGATATGTTTGATTTTGAGCAAGAATATTTCTTTAACGTAAACGGTACCATTTTGGAGAGTTGATATGGCAGACCGTTTTATAGGTATAATTGGTAGCAATATTCTATAGCAGTATTATTACATACAAGATAGGGACAAGTTATATCAATATTGATGGAGGGATATATCATTACTTGCAGAAACTGCTATAATTTTAACTTAATTATCAATAAATAAGTCAAAAAACTAGGTCTTATGTCAATATACCATGCAAATGCAATAAGATTTACTTATTCAATCATCTCTATTTGAATTTAATTTGTAGGTAATTAACCAAAATGCCAAACAATGTTAGCAGGGATAGATTATTTTATAGTAATAGCTTATATAATAGGAATGTTATTGTTAGGGCTATATTTCAAAAAATTTGTCAATAGTTCCGAAGACTATTTTCTTGGAGGTAAAAGCTTGCCTTTTTGGGCTATTGGTATGTCTATCGTTGTATCGGACATAGGGGCATTGGATTTTGTCGGGGTGTCCGGTCAGGCATATAGATATGGTATTTCCGTTGGCAACTTCGATTGGGTAGGTTCTGTTCCGGCCATGTTATTGGCGGCATTTATTTTTATTCCTTATTTCTGGCGGGGGGGCATGTACACTATACCGGAATACCTGGGAAGAAGGTATAACCAAAAGGTAAGGACCATAGCCTCGGTAACCTGGATCCTGTTTTTTGCCTTGGATTTGGGAGTTCTTTTTTGGGCTAGTGCGGTGCTATTAAATGTTCTTATGGGGTGGCCCATTTGGATTTCAATCGTGGCTACCGCGGGGGTGGTTGGTCTATATACTTATTTTGGAGGGATTACCGCTGTAATTATGACCGATGTAGTACAGTTCGTTATAATGTTCATAGGAGGTTTTGCCCTAGTTTTTCTTAGTCTTTACGAAGTTGGTGGTTGGGATAATATGGTAGATAAAATCGCAACAATGGGACCAGAGTATCGCAATCACTTCGATATTATTCAACCACAGGATACAAAATCGCCCTTTCCCTGGACGGGTATATTGTTCGGCCTAACCTTTGTAATGGCCAATGCATACATGATTGGAAACCAGTCTATTGTACAGCGATGTCTTACTGCCAAGAATGAATGGCACGCAAAGGCCAGTATGATCTTTGGATCTGCCCTTAAAATGTTTATCCCCATTTTGGTTTTGTTTCCTGGGCTTATGGCAGTCGTAGTCCATCCCGGATTGGCCGATGGGGACCAAGCACTTCCAATGATGATCAAATCCATTCTGCCACCTGGTTTGGTAGGACTAATGTTCGCCGCATTTTTTGCGGGGCTTATGTCCAGCGTGGATTCGTTGCTGAATTCAACGGCCACTTTGTTTACAAAAGATATATACGAGCCGTTTATCAAAAAAGGGGCGGATGACAAACATTATTTAAAGGTAGGGCAGATCACGACCTTGGTGCTGTTACTTATTGGAGTGGCAACCTCACCAATTAGCAGTGATTTCCCTGGAATTTACGTGGCCATTCAAACCTTTATGTCTTATTTCCAAGGACCAATATTCGCCATTCTCCTATTGGGTATATTCTGGAAACGAACAACAGAATGGGGAGGACTTTCGGCATTGGTCATAGGTATAGGATTTGCCATTTACCTAAATGTATTTAAGGAGCAATTCTTCACCATTGAAGATCCTTTTCTATATATTTCCTGGTGGTCCTTTCTGTTAGGGTTTATAATTAATGTAGTAGTTAGTTTGCTTACCAAGAAGCATTCCGAGGAACGACTTAAAGGCTTGGTGTTTAGTTCTAAAATTTTAGTGGAAAATAAAAAACTGTAATATGTTCAATTTTGACTGGCTTTCCGGTGTTTCGCAAGAAACTGCAAAAATGATATTTCTTTCTTTGTATGCGCTAATAGGTCTATTGGTGTTGTTATTGCCCACAGAGTATGTTTACCAGGGCGTTGCCAAGGAAGATCGTCACTGGTGGAACAATTTAAAACTATGGTCTATTGCCGTACTTTGTATTTTGGCATCGATCTATAATCATTTTTAACCCCTTAATAATAAAAATATGGAGACAAATGAAATCAATGCGGGATTAAAGGCCGCTCAAATTAACAATGCTCTTGGATTTTTCATTATGGCTTTTGGGGTTATTGTGCTTTTTGCAATGATCTATACGGAAACCTTTATAGAACATATGACCGATATGGTTGCTGGTTTAATACTAATATCTATTGGCGGAGGAATGATGTGGAAGGCAAAAAGTACCATAAAAAAATTAAAATCCAAGAAGGAACAATAAAATATAGATAATGCAAAAGTCCTTCCAGATAAAGTTATCGGACAATTGGAGAATCCAAAGTTCAAAAAAAGTTTCGGAAAAGGGGAGTGAAATCTCGACCAAAGCCATAATTTCTGAAAAATGGTTTCCGGCCGTAGTTCCTTCAACGGTTTTGAGCACTTTGGTGGCCAATAAGGTTTACGAGAATCCCTATTTTGGGGAGAATTTAAAGACCATCCCAACAGACTTGTTTAAAGTATCCTGGTGGTACACTACCAGTTTTGAACTTACAAAGGAGCAATCCGATGGGTTTGCCAGCTTAAAATTTGATGGGATAAACTATAAGGCCAATGTTTGGCTAAACGGACAACTCATTGCCGATGCCACTGCTATAGATGGGGCATTCCGCATTACCTCTTTTGATGTAAGTACACATATCAAAGGTGGGTCCAATATTTTGGCCATTGAGGTAATTCCACCCCAACCCGGCGATTTTAGCATAGGCTTTGTGGATTGGAATCCTGCCCCGCCAGATGGCGATATGGGAGTTTTTAGGCCTGTGACCCTGCATCTACATGGCGGGGTGCAAATTGAAAAACCCTTTGTGCAGACCAAGGTTGACTTGGAAACCTTGAAAGAGGCCGATATTACCGTTTCGGCAGAACTGATGAACCATTCCAATACTGAAATTTCCGGGAAATTGGTAGGGACCATTGGCGCTTTGGTATTCCAGAAAAATATAAGCTTGGCTCCAAAGAATAAAGAGCTGATCATTTTTGACAGTGAGGAGTTTGTAGGACTTAATCTTAAGGAACCAAAACTTTGGTGGCCTATTAATTTGGGGAATCCTGATCTCTACGATTTGGATTTAAAATTTGTTGCCAAGGAGGAGGTTTTGGATGAAACCAATCTGAGGTTTGGTATTCGCGATATACAGGACTACTGGTTAAATGATATACACCGCGGTTATAAGGTTAATGGACAAAAGGTCTTGATCAAAGGCGGTGGATGGACAGATGATATGCTTTTGATGGATACGGATGAAAGCATCGAGGCACAAGTGAAGTACGTAAAACAAATGAATCTAAACTGCATTCGTTTGGAAGGATTCTGGGGCAAGGACCACAAATTATACGACCTCTGCGATGAACATGGTTTATTGTTAATGGTAGGTTGGAGCTGTCATTGGGAGCATGAGATCCATATGGGGGTGCCCGTCAATGAGCGTTTTGGAGGTGTGTACAAGCCAGAGCATATATCCCATGTTGCCCAGGCCTGGGAGGATCAGGTGATATGGCTGAGAAACCATCCCAGTATCTTTGTGTGGACTGTTGCCAGTGACAAGGTACCGATTACGGAATTGGAACAAAGATATATAGACACTTTCGCCAAATATGACCCCACGAGGCCATATTTAAATTCTACAGGTGGAGTGGGAAGCGACCAACATGTTATTGGTAGTGAAGATGTTATTAGTGAGATCAGTGGCTCGTCTGGAGTAAAAATGTTGGGCCCCTATGCCTATACAGCTCCGGTATACTGGTTTACGGACACCAAGTTTGGTGGCGCTTATGGATTTAATACTGAAACGGGTCCAGGAGCCCAAATACCCCAATTGGAAAGTCTAAAAAAAATGATTCCCTCGGAGCAATTATGGCCCATAGGGGAGGCTTGGAATTTCCATTGTGGACGCTATGAGTTTGCCGATCTCAGTAGGTTTACAAAGGCTATTGAAGAAAAATATGGGGCTCCAAGCTCCCTGGAGGAGTTCGACAAAAAGGCCCAAGCCATGAATTATGAGCTTATGCGGCCTATGTTCGAGGCCTTTCAGGTACATAAAAAGAAATCCACAGGGATAATCCAATGGATGCTCAATGCGGCCTGGCCTAAGATGTATTGGCAATTGTACGACTACTACCTGAACCCAACAGCTGCGTTTTACGCAACCCAAAAGGCATGTTTGCCCTTAGGACTTATATATAATTATGGGGATAAACAAATTTATGCCGTTAATGATCACCTTAGGCCGGTAGAAAATTTAACAGCCCATGTTAGAGTATATTCCATTGGGTCGGAAATTTTGTTTGAAAATAAGGTCCAATTTACAATGGATCCAGATTCCTCAAAATCCATTTTGGCATTAGGAGATCTGAAAGGGCTTACAACTACTTATTTTGTAGATCTTCGTTTGTTGGATGAACAAGGTTCAGAAATTGGAAATAATTTTTATTGGCTCTCCAAAAAAGAAGAGGTCTTGGACTATGAGGCCGATTTGGGTCCCTTTGCGTTTCATACTCCCAGTAAGGTATATGCAGACTTTACACCTTTGAATGGGCTGCCAGAAGTACAGTTGGAGCAGTTACATTATTTTGAGCAGGACGGAGATCAACAAAATATTAAGGTAGAACTTAAGAACAACAGTGATCATATTGCATTTTTGGTCAATCTAAAAGTATTGGATAAAAAGAGTGGGGAACTTATACTGCCCATTTTCTGGGAAGATAATTTTATAAACCTATTACCAGGGGAAGAGCGTACGGTTTGTGCCAATTTTATAGGGACGGCCGAAGCAACCTTGAAGGTGGAGGGGTGGAATTTAAAATAATCGCAAGAACTATATCCCTTACTAATTTTGATTTGCTGAGGTTTAATAACTGTTATGATGTCAATTTGTACGAAATATTTGCTTGCCCTAGTACTTCTTATAACCACTGTATCCTGTAAGGAAAAGGGGAGGGAAAATGTACCGGATACCCCCGGAAAGCATCCTGCCATTACCTTGGAAGAGTACATTTACCCCATTGGCCAAGGGCTAACCCCCCAATGTCACGCCCCAACCATCGACATCAGCAATGGAACACTCGTGGCCTCCTGGTTCGGGGGAACAGAAGAAAAAAACAATGACGTAGGTATTTGGGTTTCTAGAAAAATTAAGGATAAATGGACCACCCCGGTTGAAGTGGCCAATGGCGAGGAGGAAGATGGGATTAGATATCCTTGTTGGAACCCTGTTCTCTTTAAACCCCAAAATAAGCCTTTGATACTCTTTTACAAAGTAGGTCCAGACCCCTTATATTGGTGGGGAATGTATAAAACATCCGGGGACGACGGTCTTAGTTGGTCTGCCCCTATTAAATTGCCCGAAGGTATTTTGGGACCTATAAAGAATAGACCTGTTACCATGTCCAATGGGGATATTTTATCTCCGTCAAGTACAGAAAGTGAAACAGAAGGGCATAAAATTTATTTGGAAAGGAGTACTGATTTTGGGAAAACATGGACTAAATCGGCCCCTTTAAACGATGGGAAAACATTTAAGGCCATACAACCGGCAATCCTTGATCACGGTAACGATACCATCCAATTATTAAGTAGAACATACCAGGGGGCAATAGGGCAAAACTGGTCCTATGACGGGGGATTTGGCTGGACAGAAATGACTGCTACGGATCTTCCCAATCCTGACTCAGGAATTGATGCCATAACATTAAGGGATGGACGGCATATTTTGATCTACAATCCTACCACCATAGAATCCGAGGATAGGGTTCCCTTGAGTGTAGGCATTTCCAAAGACGGGAAAAGCTGGGAAAGGGTGTTGGATTTGGAACCATTAACGGCAACAACCGATAAAAAGGGAGAGGAATATTCCTATCCTACCCTGATTCAAACTCCCGATGGAATGGTACATGTAGTGTACACATGGAATAGGAAGACCGTGAAACACCTAGTATTGGACCCTAAAAAATTATAAACGAAAACATTCAATAACAACCATTGACTATGAAAAAACTAGCAATAAATGGCGGTAACCCGTGTCGTGATACCAATAAAAGTCCTTGGCCTAAATGGCCCGTTTGGGGGAAAGAAGAGGAAGTTGCCCTAATAGAGGTCCTGAATAGTGGAGTTTGGTCCTATAATGGGCCAAAGGAAATGGAGTTCAATAGACTTTTTGCAGAATATACAGGGGTAAAACATGCTATTTGTACTGTAAACGGTACTGTAACCATGCAAATTGCGCTGGAAGCCTTGGGTGTCGGCGTGGGTGATGAGGTAATTGTACCGGGCCTAACGTGGCAAGCTACTGCTGCCACCGTAATAGACGTAAATGCCACTCCCATATTGGTCGATATTTGTGAGGATACCTGGTGTATAGATCCAAAAGAAATTGAAAAGGCCATTACCCCTAGAACAAAGGCCATTATTCCAGTACACCTGTATGGTGCCTTTGCGGATATGGATGCGATAATGGCCATTGCCAAAAAACATAATCTTTATGTTATTGAGGATTGTGCCCATAAACATGGAGGTGAATGGAAAGGTAAAAAGGCTGGAAGTATTGGGAACGTAGGTAGTTTCAGCTTTCAATTATCGAAACATTTAACCGCTGGTGAAGGAGGATCCGTTACCACGGATGATACTGATTTAGCTGAAAAATTGGATGCCCTAAGAAATGTTGGCCGTAGACCGGAGGGAGATTCGCTTATTGGGGCAGATAAAGGGATAGGGGATTATGGTGATGACGGTAATTTTATACAGTCCGGTAACTACAGGATTACCGAATTTCAAGCAGCTATTCTAGTGGAAGGCTTAAAAAGATTGCCAGAACAAAATGCCAATAGAGACGCGAATGGGGCATATTTAAATACGCTTCTAAAGGAAATAGAAGGGGTGACACCCTTAAAAAGAGATGAAAGGGAAACCAAAAAGGCTTATTTCAATTTTGCTTTTCGGTACAATACCAGCAAGTTCAAGAATTTGCCTGTAGAGAAGTTTAGATCTGCTTTGGAGGCGGAATTGGGTATAGTAGTGGATGCCTGTTATGAGCCTTTAAATAATTGTTCACTATACGTGCCGCATACAAAACCTTCCAGACATAAATTGAATGAAGCCTATTGGAAGGCTATTGATCCCAAAAGGTTTTCGTTACCGGTCTGTGAACGTATTTTTAAGGAGGAATCGGTTTGTCTGCACCATAAGGTGTTAATGGGAACAAAGGCTGATATGGATTTGGTGGCCAGGGCTATAAAAAAGATTTATACCCATGCCGAGGAATTGATGGGTTAAGGAAATAGGCTTGTCGTCCGAAAGACAATTTCCTATAATATGAAATATATTACATCGATGAAATTAGTAATGGGTCTTTTTCTTCTGTGTTCTTGGGCAACCCCTGTTTTTTCTCAGGATGCACTGGTTGTTCCAGAAAATATTAGCATGCCGCAAAAGGGTATTTGTGCCCACAGGGGTGCCAATGAAACGCATCCCGAGAATACCCTGGCAGCATTTGGGGAAGCAATTCGATTGGGCGCGCAGATGATAGAATTGGATGTTCAAATGACCAAGGACGATCAATTGGTTATTATGCACGATGATAAGGTAAACAGGACCACCAATGGTCGTGGTCTGGTAAGGAAGCTTAGGCTGAGAAAAATAAAAAAACTCGATGCGGGCAAGTGGAAATCCAAAGAGTTTAAGAATGAAAGGGTTCCTACCTTAAAAGAGGCCTTGGAAATAATGCCAAGGAATATTTGGCTTAATATCCATCTAAAAGGGGATGAACGCTTAGGTGCGGCAACAGCGGAGGCCGTGATTGCTGCAGACAGAATCCATCAGGCTGTCATTGCCTGTGGAAAGGAGGCGGCAAGAGGGGTAAGGCAGATAAATCCAAATATTATGATATGCAATATGGAACGCTTGTCCACTCGTGCCGAATATATTGAAGAAACCATAGAGCAAGGCTTCACATTTCTCCAAATAAAAAGTAGTAGGGACGATGAAAATATATTGGCGGATATTAAAAGGCTGAAGGAAAATGGGATACGCATCAATTATTTTCATTCGGAAGAGAAAGGTCGTGTTAAGGAATTGTTGGATGCCGGGGTAGATTTTATTTTGACAGATCATTTGGCCATCATGCTGGATGCTTTATCAAAAGCGAACTAGTCACCAAGTTAAATATCATAAACACTGATCAATTAATATTGAAGAATCCAAATAAATATTGTAATCCAATGAGAAGATATTTAATTCTGTCCGCTATTTTTTTATGTTTTTCCTGCTCCGAAACCAAAAAGGAAGAACAACAGAGCCAGACCTCTGTAAAAGACGTAATGGATAAGGTAATCACCAGATTGTATGAAAATGTGGACCCCAAGGACTACGATGCCATTGACGATACTTTTATGCTTAAATTTTTGACCGATAGCGAGAAAACAACATTGGCTTCCCGTTACCAATATTTTAAGGTAAACGTACCGGTAACGGTTTCCTTGATGAGACATCTTGATCATGAAGCACCTTTTTGGCTTAAGGAAAGCGGTTTTGTAAAGACCGATGAAATAGTAAAAAATGAGGTCTACGATTATGAAGTATGGCAAAAGGATTTTGACGCAGGTTGGGTTAATTTGGGAATCCCAGGGTTCGACATGGATAGGGTCGTCTATTTTATTTCCGTAGGGCCAAGGAATGGCAATGAGGAACTTGTAATTAGTGAACGCTATCCAGAAGAATATTCTTTGGAAATCTTTAAAAAGGGAGCATTTACCTACCATGACTGGTCCGACCTTAAAATTACTGCCCTGCCCAAAGAACTGGAAGGTCAGGTATTGTTCACTACGGTTAGGGGAAGAGCCAGGGAAGCACATGTAGAAGGAGCATTTCGAAAAACAATTTTCCCATCTTCGAAACAGCCAGATCAGATCACGCTTACCTGGAGCGGGGACCCTAGCAACTCTATGGATGTGCAATGGAGAACCAATACCAATGTGGAAGATGGCAGTGTACAGTATTGGAAGAAAAATACATCCGACACCCTTTCCTTAAAGGCTTCGGTAGCGGGTATGGAAGATAGAATGTTGTTCAATGATCGATATATAAATCGATTTACAGCCAATATGAATAATTTGGAAGCTGGAGCTACCTATGAATATCGTGTAGGTTCAGTAGAAGCGCAGTCATGGTCTTCCGTTAGAAACTTTAAGACGGAAGCCAAGGATGCGGGGGAGTTTTCATTTATATGGTTTGGTGATACCCATAGGGATCCCAAATGGGCACAAATGCTCAATGATGCGGACCTCCGACATCCGAAAACGGCATTTTATTCAATTGCAGGCGATATTGTGACTACCGGACTTTACCGTAGTGAATGGGACATGTTTTTTGGATATTCCAAAGAAGTGTTCTCCAATAAGCCCTTAATGCCCGTTCCCGGGAATCACGACAGGCAGGATGGTTTGGGAGCCTGGATGTATTATGAATTATTTAGTTTGCCGAAAAATGGACCTGAAAAAGTGGATCCTGAAAGCACTTACGCTTTTGAATATGGCAATGCTTTATTTTTGATGATCGATTCAACTCAGCCTAATGAGGTCCAAACCCAATGGATAGAGGAACAATTGAAGGATTCCAATGCCATTTGGACATTCGTCATGTTTCATTTCCCCCCCTTTAATTTTGAAGAACCTTATTTGGATATTCAACAAGAATGGGGAGGTCTTTTTGATACCTACCATGTTGACATGGTAATGGGTGGCCATATCCATTATTATATGCGTTCAAAGCCAATAAATAATGGCAAGGTTGTGGATTCGTTTAAAGATGGAACCGTATATGCCGTATCTATCGGGACCAATGGTAATCATGATGATATTGGGGAAGAGCCTTATGCTGAAAAGAGGTTCAAGGAAGGCCAATTTTATCAATATATGACATTGACCGATAAAACTTTGAAATACACGACCTATAACCAGAACGGAGAGATTGTTGATGAACTTTTAATAAAAAAGTAATAATGCAATGGGCATAAACTTTTTTAAACATATCATACCGATATTATTTAAATAAGCTTATGTGAAACCGAAGTAGTTACAGCTGTTAGTGTATTTTGTAATTACTTCTTATTTAATCAATTATAAAATTTTATACAGATGAAAACCAGAATAGCCCTTATTGGTGCAGGATTTATATCGGATTATCACGCTCGTGGACTACAAACCTTAGCCGATGTTGAAATTGTGGCAGTAGTGTCCAAAAATCTTGAAAATGCCCAAAAGTTCGCCCTGAAGTACAATATAGAAGAGGCGTTTAATGATATTTCATCCCTTGTGAAAAGGGATGATCTGGATGCTGTAATTATAAGCACTCCCAATCAATTTCATGCACCCTATGCCATAGAATTTTTACAAAATGGCAAGGATGTGTTTTTAGAAAAACCTATGGGGATTAGTGGGGATGAAGGCAGGAAAATAGCGGAGGTGGCCAAAAAACATAACCAATTGGTGATGGTAGGGCATATGTGGCGTTTTGATACCGATACCCGTTATATCAGGGATACCGTGGATTCGGGAACCATAGGAAGAGTGTTTAAGACCAAAGGCTATGGAATACATGAAAATTGGGGCCCTTCCGGCTGGTTTATCAAAAAAGAATTGGCAGGGGGCGGTGCCTTGGCAGACATGGGGGTACATGCCATTGATGCCGTCAGGTATATTTTGGGCGATCCCAAACCAGCTAAGGTCTATGCCAGAATTTCAACGGAATTTGGAGATTACGATGTGGACGATACGGGTATTTTGGTCATTACTTGGGACAATGGTACTGAAAGTATAATAGAAAGTGGATGGTGGCATCCCCATATGGACGGACCGGAAGCAAGTACCAGCCTGTTCGGTACCAAGGGATATGCCAATCTGTTTCCCACATTTTTAAAAATGAAGGATGGGGAAGGTACGGTAACAACAGTGCCAGAGCTTCCTAAAAGGGAAGATCACTGCGACCAAATAATCTATACCCGTCAAATGGAGTATTTTGTGGATTGTATAAAAACTAGGCAACAACCGGTTCCTGGACTTGTGGAAGGACAAATGGTGCTGGACATTGTGGATGCGGCCTATAAATCGGCCAAGACGGGCCAGGTAGTTAATTTAATCTAGTACCCATAGTATTCAAAACTTTTAAAAATGGCGCTGAGTGAATTAAGGGATAATATTGAAAACATCATTTTTGACCTGGATGGTACCCTTTGGGACCCTATGCCAATGAGTATCAAGGCATGGCATACGGCCCTGAATGGTTTCGATTGTATTAAAAATCCTATTTCAGAGGAAGATATACAAGGAATTCTTGGAATGCAGCACGACTTGGTAGGAAAGAAACTGTTTCCATACCTTTCCAAAGAACAGCAAGACGAGGTCATGAACAGCTGTTATATACAGGAGGTGAACGACATAAAGAAATCTGGAGGAGTCCTGTACCAAGGATTGGAAGAAATTTTGAAGATCTTGGAGAGTAAGTACGAACTGTATATTGTGAGTAATTGCCAGGCTGGATATATCGAGGCATTTTATGAATTCCATGGACTAGGGGACTATTTTAAGGATTTTGAATGTTCGGGCAATACAGGTTTGTCCAAGGCCGAAAATATAAAAATGGTCATTGAAAGAAATACACTGGCCAAACCCATATATATTGGGGACACTTTGGGGGATTATACCGCTGCCGAAGGGAACCGAATACCTTTTGTTTTTGCCACATACGGATTTGGCGATGTACCCAATCCCGATCATAGTATTAATAAAATTACAGATTTAAAGGATTTGCTTTAATCCAAATATGGTTGGATGTACCTGTTGTATCCGCTTTAACCTTCCAACGTGTAGGGTGCGGTCACCATGATGGAACCCTCTATTGGGAGGGGTTGGGCAGGCAACGTTTTTATATAAGTTTCATCAGTTTTATTATGAGCAAGGACGTTGTATGCCCAATTAATGTGTTGGCTTAGCTAGTTGTGTGATTTCTCCCTAGTGGTCGAAATGACTGTAGTAGTCACTTGGACAGAGTCCCTTTTCAGGGACGAGGAGAAGTCGCTCAAAGGCACAGGGGAAAAGAGATAATCCAGTAACCATAATGGGCACACAATGACGGCAGCAGGGGCTCCTTCCCTTGGATAAGGGAAGGTGGATCTTCCGCTGGCTGCGGAGGAGACGGAAGGGATTGATAGCCCATGTCTTTGGGAGGGGACAATAGATAAGGTATGGGTTTACGGCCCGAGATTTCAAACTCCCCTTTCTTTCCCCTCTTCGTTACAAGAGGGGAGCCATTAGTTGTTGTGCCTAAAAGAGGTTTTCGACTGCCCAAGGTACGGGTGTAGTCACTCCGACATGAGCTTTTATTGGGCGATTGGGAAGTCGCACAAGACAAGTTTTCATTTTTGGAATCTTAATATTTTTTTGAATAAAGTGCTTGCTTCAAGGTTAGTTTTCAAAACATCGTATAGCCACTTGTGTGATTTCTCACGCTGTTTGAAATGACTGTAGTAGTCACTTGGACAGAGTCCCTTTTCAGGGACGAGGAGAAGTCGCTCAAAGGCACAGGGGAAAAGAGATAAACCAGTAGCCATAATGGGCACACAATGATGGCAGCAGGGGCTCCTTCCCTTGGATAAGGGAAGGTGGATCTTCCGCTGGCTGCGGAGGATACGGAAGGGATTGATAGCCCAGGTCTTTGGGAGGGGACAATAGATAAGGTATGGGTTTACGGCCCGAGATTTCAAACTCCCCTTTCTTTCCCCTCTTCGTTCCAAGAGGGGAGCCATTAGCCTTTTTAGGGTACATTTAATATCTGCCCCTGCAATTTAAATAGTTGATTCTAATACTTTGGATCCGTATATTTGAATTTCCCTCTAAAATTTTGACAATGTTTTTTAGCAGAATAACGGTTCTGGTTTTAATTTGTACGCTGGGCAACTTATGTATTTCCTGTGACAGATCGCAACAGGTCTCCGAACCTCTGCCTAAAGTGGTGGATTTTAATTTTCATGTAAAGCCTATATTGGTGCAGAATTGTTATTTGTGCCATGGTCCCGACCCAAGTAGCAGAAAGGCGGAATTGCGATTGGATACTTATGAGGGAGCCACCGCAGCCTTAAAAGAAGGAGGTCATGCCATTGTGCCAGGAAAGACGTCCAAAAGCCAATTGGTACAGCGGATTTATAATGAAGACCCAGCCATAGTAATGCCGCCACCGGAGACCAATCTAAAACTTACCGACAGGGAGAAGGCTCTTTTGAACAAGTGGATAGATCAGGGGGCCGAATGGAAAGATCATTGGTCTTTCATTAGACCTGAGACGAAAATTGCCTTATCGGATTCTAAGGCCATTGATTTTTTAATAGAAAAGAAACTGGATGAAAAAGGGTTGGAAAAAGTACCCCCTGCTACTAAAAACTCACTTATAAGAAGGGTATCCTATTTACTTACCGGCTTACCCCCTAACCCTAAAGAGGTTAAAAATTTTCTTTTGGATACGAGTAGTGTGTCATACGAAAAAATGGTGGATCGTTATTTAAATTCACCGGCCTATGGGGAAAGATGGGCAAGACATTGGATGGATTTGGTGAGGTATGCAGAAACAAAGGGTCACGAGTTTGATTATGCCATAACAGGTGCGTGGAAATATAGGGACTACTTGATCAGGGCTTTTAATGAAGATGTGCCCTACGATCAATTTTTAAAGGAACACATAGCAGGGGATTTATTGCAAACGACTAGGGAAAATAAGGAAACTGGAGTTTCGGAATCTAGGCTGGGCACTACCTTTTATGTTATGGGTGAAGGCACCCATAGTCCAGTGGATGTACGCCAGGATGAGGCAGATCGTATTGATAATATGATCGACGTTACTACCAAGACTTTTCAGGGGTTGACGGTTTCCTGTGCAAAATGTCATGACCATAAATTTGACCCCATAACTGCGGCGGATTATTATGCCCTATATGGGGTAATGGAAAGTACCAGGTTTTCCCCCGTCCCTGCCGATCTAAGTAAAGATAAAAAGTTGGCCGCCCAGGAAATAGAAAATCTGAATTCCTACATGCGGAAGTTGGTGGCCGGAAAATGGGACAGGGCCAAAAACAGCTATATTAATACTGAATATGCCCAGAACACAACGATAAATACCAGTGCAATGTCCTATACTGTCATTGGCGATTTTAGAGGCCGGGACTTTGATGGTTGGACGAGTGATGGCTTTGCTTTTGGGCAGAAGTCGACCCTAGGGAATCCCATCGTGGATCCGGCCACAGGAAAATTGCTTGGCTTGGACGAAGGTAAAGCTTCTAGCAGGTCAATGGGGATGGGTATTTTTGGGGCTTTACGATCCCCCAATTTTATTTTGGAAAAAGACTTTATAGGAGTTAGGGCACTTGGTAAAAACAGTAGTATCAGAATTATAATAGACAATTTTCAATTGATCCAGAATCCAATTTATGGTGGAATGGACCAAAGGGTGAATACAGAGGAATGGAATAATTTTATATTTAATGTACGGGCTTGGAAGGGTAGAAAAGCATACATTGAAATTTTACCCGGAACCCATGACCGCCACAGGTATAATTTGACGGAGGATGCTTTTATTGAAGCTCAATACGCAGTGACTTATGACGGGGAATGGCCGTTGGATTTGGAAAAGAATATTACAAAACAACCATCACAGGATAATTGGGCGTCCCTGGAGATATCTCCCTTCAAGGTAATAAGGATTAATGATGATTTGAAGAAGGGAAAGTTGACTTCTAATTTTCCTGAACTGAAAGCGGTTGTAGATAGTAGCCGGCTATTGGCCAAAAGTCTAAAAAACGTATCCTTTGTTAATGGGATATACGATGGTTACGGGATAAATAGTCCTATTTTTAATAGAGGTAACTATAAGGAGCCCTCGGAAGAACATGTTCCTAGAAGATTTTTATCGGTATTGTCTTTGGGCGATTCTGTGTTTAAATCCGAAGGAAGTGGCCGTTTGGAGCTGGCAGAGGTAATGTTGGACAAGGATAATCCATTGACTTCCCGCGTAATGGTGAACCGGATTTGGCACCATCTGTTCGGTAAGGGTATTGTAGAGACCGTTGATAATTTTGGTCTACAGGGAAAATTACCTTCACACCCGGAACTGTTGGATTACCTTGCTGTTAAGTTTCAACAAGAAGGATGGTCCGTTAAAAAATTGATTAGGGCCATTGTTACCTCAGAGACTTTTAAGAGAAGTACTGAGAGAAGTGATGCGCTTGCAAATACGGATCCCAACAATATTTATTTGGCCTCTTTTCCGGTAAGAAGATTGGAGGCAGAAGCCATTCGAGATGGAATATTGGCTGTTTCCGAAAGCTTGGATTCCACTATGTACGGAACTCCTGTGCCCACCCATTTAACGGCGTTTATGCAGGGACGGGGTAGGCCGGGGAAATCGGGGCCCATAGATGGGGAAGGGAGAAGGAGCATATATTTGGAGGTAAGAAGAAATTTCTTGGAGCCTATGATGACGACCTTCGATCGTCCTATTCCCTTTAGTACTTTTGGCAGAAGGAACGTCACCAATGTGCCTTCGCAATCCTTGATTTTAATGAACGATCCATTGGTTGCACAACAGGCCGAAATTATGGCGGGGAAATTGATGGAAAAGGGGCTGGCCAATTTTGAGGAAAAAGTACAGTGGATCTATATGCAGGCTTTTTCTCGACTGGCAAGCAGGGAGGAGTTAAAAAAAGCCTCCGATTTTTTTGGGATGTTGCAGGAGATGGAAGAAAAAATGGATGGTAAGGAAAAACCAGAAATGGAACTATGGAAAGAGTATTGCCATAGCATTTTTAATTTAAAAGAATTTATATATCTTATTTAATGGGCCATCATCACAATACTAAACCAAGAGTTATTTCCCGTCGGGAAATGTTGGGACTATCAGCTGGGGGCTTCGGTTCATTGGCATTAATGAGTTTATTCGGCACTATGTCATTGGGCTGCAAAAGATCCGGATCTCATGAAACAACTTCCAATCTTTATTTGGGACCACATTATTTGCCCAAGGCGAAAAATGTTATCTTTCTCTATATGGATGGGGGTGTATCACAAGTAGATTCCTTTGACCCCAAACCCCGATTAGCCAAGGAGAATGGGGAGGATCCAAGAAAGAAATTTAAGGTAGATGCCACCCAGTTCGACAATGTGGGCAAGATATTAAAAAGCCCTTGGGATTTTAAACAATATGGAGAATGTGGTATGCCTGTGAGCGATCTGTTTCCACATATTGCTACCTGCGTAGACGACATTGCTTTAATTAGATCTATGGTTTCCAATTTCCCTGAACATACCAATGCCAATTATTTCTTACATACCGGCAGTGGTTTGCAGGGACGTCCAAGTATGGGAGCTTGGATGAACTATGGCCTGGGAAGTGAGAACAAGAATATTCCAGGTTACGTGGTCTTGGACGGAGGTCTAATTCCCCCAGGTGGATTGGATAATTTTAAGAATGGATTCTTACCTGCTTCGTACCAAGCCTCTGTTTTTAAGGCAGGTCCGGAACCTGTGGCAAATATCAATCCTAGGGAAAGCATCAATAACCTTCAAGAGGAAAAACTACAGTTTATAAAGCAAATGGACGATAGCTTGATTGGAAAGATAGGAGAAGCCGATGCAGTGGAATCTGCTATTTCCAATTATGAACTAGCCTATAAAATGCAATCTTCCATTCCTGAGCTCACCGAGTTCAAAGAGGAGACGGAAGCTACCAAAAAATTGTATGGCATGGATTCCGATGACCCACATCTTAGGGGATATGCCTCCCAATGTATTTTGGCCCGTAGGTTGATAGAACGTGGCGTTAGATTTGTAGAACTTACATGCCCCAATGTTGGAGCCGATAGGTGGGATCAGCACAGCAACTTAAAAGTAGGCCATGAAAGAAATGCCCATGCGGTAGACCAGCCCATAGCCGGACTTCTTAAAGATCTTAAATCAAGAGGATTGTTAGAGGAAACATTGGTAGTCTGGACGGGAGAGTTTGGCCGTACCCCTTTTGCACAGGGGTCTGATGGGCGCGACCATAATCCGTCCGCTTTCAGTATGTGGATGGCTGGAGCAGGAGTAAAGGGAGGAACTATTTTTGGCAAGACCGATGAATATGGTTATAGGGTAATAGAAAACGCAGTTACAGTGCATGACCTACATGCTACCATTATGCATTTGCTGGGATTGGACCACAAACAATTGACCTTTCGTTTTGGTGGCCGTGATATGAGGTTGACCGATGTTCACGGTAACGTAGTAAAGGATATATTGACCTAAATGAAGTTTTAATTGGATTTGTACATATGAATATTTTTAGCAAGGGAATACTGTGTTTAATGATTTCGCCACTATTTTTGGCAGGTCAGGCTACTGTACATACACCCCAACACCAGTCAATAAATGAAAATGAAATTAAGCATTCATTTTTTATAGCGGGACCAAATTTTACTGGGATTATCGGTGAAAATGGAGAGGAAATCTGGGATTCAGGGAAAAAGAGTGCTAGGGATGGCTATGTCTTAGGGAATGGCAATATCCTTATTTGTTGGGCAGATGAAGTACGTGAGTATAACAAGAAAAAAAAGGTGATCTTTACCTATACCAGAGCGGAGAAATCCATGGAATTGGGAACCGCGCTGCGTTTATCCAATGGCAATACCATGATTACCGAATCCGGATCGGATCCAAGAATAATAGAGGTTAATAAAAAGGGTAAAGTGGTAAATAGCGTACCACTTAAACCCGAAACGGATAATGTACATATGCAGACTAGAATGGCCAGGAAATTATCCAATGGCAATTATTTAGTGCCTCATTTATTGGCCTATGCCGTTAAGGAATACCAACCTGATGGGAAAGTGGTAAATGTCTTTAATACAGATTTGGAAGATTTGGGCGGAAGGGAAGCTGAAAATTGGCCTTTTACAGCCATTCGCTTGGATAATGGAAATACCCTGGTTACATTGACCCATGGGAACAAGGTGGTGGAGTTTGATTCCAATGGCAAGGTAGTCTGGAAAGTAACCAATTCCGATTTACAAGAAGCACCTTTTGTTGACCCTTGCGGGGCACAAAGATTACCCAATGGCAATACAGTGATTGCGAGTTATGGGGCTCAAAAAGGAATAAAATTATTTGAGTTGGCACCGGATAAGTCTATGGTTTGGAATTACAAAGGACATAGGGTACATCATTTTCAAATATTGACCACTAATGGAAGGCCCATAAATGGTACTCCACTTAAATAGTATAAATGGGATTTATCTTCTTGCTGAATGGGGGTATTTTGGATAGCCCACCAGATGTTGTTTTGTTTTTTGGACGGTTTCATCCTGTAGTTGTGCATCTCCCCATAGGTTTTCTAATCATGGCCATTATGGCGCAACTGGCTACATACTGGCCTAAATTCAGGCCTTTGGGAATTTATCTTCCGTTGATGTGGCTTATGGGAGCATTTAGTGCATTCTTAGCTGTGATTTTTGGTTATTTCCTGTCCCTAAGTGGTGGTTACGATGAGGATACCCTTTTCTGGCATCAGTGGGGGGGGATTGCCGTAATGTTATTGTCCTTTGGATGTTACTTTATCAATAATAAATGGAGTAATTCACTCTCCATTCCAAAATGGATAATGGTCTCTATGGTTGGGCTTTTACTATTGTTAACTGGGCACTTGGGTGGGAACCTGACCCATGGTTCTACCTATTTATTGGAATATGCACCCAACCCAGTTAGGAATCTGGCCGGATTGCCTTCAAAGGTGGAGCCTCGTGAAAAAATCACGGTATTGGATTCTGCAGATGTGTTTCTTGATTTGGTGCTGCCAATGATGCAATCTAAATGTGTTGGCTGCCATAACGAGGGAAAAAATAAGGGAGGTCTTGTGCTTACCTCTTATGTGAAAATGATGGAGGGAGGTGAAAGTGAAAATACCATTGTCCCAGGTGATGCCTTGGAGAGTGAACTGGTTAGAAGAATTACCCTCCCATCGGAACACGACGATTTTATGCCATCTGAAGGAAAGTTACCGCTTACGGATCAGGAAGTAGTACTCATAAAATGGTGGATTAAAATAGGAGCCCCGCAGAATGGTTTTGTAACCGAATTGGATACGGAAAACGCAGTAAGTTCTTTGGTGAGTAATTATTTAGGGTTGGATAAGAACAATCTTTTCAATAAAAAGGTTTCCCCGCCCAATCGCTCTATCGTTGATTCATTGGTTCGTCATGGTTTTGTAATCAATCCTTTGATGAAGGACAATTATTTTTTGGAGGCCAATTTTAGTTTAAGTGAATATGATCTTAAAGCTTCCGATATGGACAGCCTATTGGAATTGAAGGAGCATTTGGTTTGGCTTAACCTAGGCAATTCGCAGGTGAAAGACGCATACCTGGAAAAAATAGGATTGTTGCAAAATCTGGTAAAGTTGGACCTTAGGGGTAATGAAATAACCGATAAGGGGATAAAACACTTATCTAAATTGGAGAATTTGGAATCGCTTAACCTTTATGGGACAAAAGTTTCCAAAGGTGTCCTGGACCTTGTGCCTAAATTATCCAGATTAAAGAAATTATACCTCTGGCAGTCCGAAGTATCCAATGAAACCATAACGCTATTAAAAGATCAAAATCCCGGTCTCACCGTAATTTTTGAGCGGGAGTGAAATTTAATAATAATTATATATTGTTATCATAAGGGTAATAATGGGGAAGTGAACAAATTACGTCTGGTAAAGTAGTTGGGAAATACCATATTTTCATCAGTTATACATAATGATATTGGTATGGGGCCATGTTAAAAATAAGATGAGGTCGTTACCGTTTTTGGCCTCCCTTATTTTTATGAAGGCTATGCGCATTTGTGATTCTACAGTTTTAATGGATATTCCTTTGATTGATGCTATTTCCTTGTATTTAAACCCGTACATTTTATTCAGAATGATGATTTCCCTGCACTTAGGGGGTAAGGATTCAATTATTTTTTTCATTCTTTTGACACGTCTTTCCATAGCTTCGGAATCTTCTTCAATGCAGTTTGTTAGTGCTTGCTCCCAAACATCCCTTAGAATTTTTTCCTGTTTTTTAGTCTTCTTAACAGTATCAATATATCGATTATAAGCTATGGCATATAGGTAGTTTTTTGGGCATTTGGTTTCATCCAATTTGCTTTTGTTGTTCCAAAAATCAATAAATGCCTCTTGTACAATGTCTTCAGACTGTATCCTGTTCTGTGTGTAAGTGGTAATATAGGCCAAAAGGCGATCGTAGTAGGCATTAAAGAGATACCTAAATGCGCCCCTGTCCCCATTTTTTAAAGCAATTACCGCATTATTTTCGTTCATTTCGCCCTGTGGTAAAATATTAGTATTTAGCCTATTTCGGTGCGAATATCAAAAAAAAAAACATTTTTTTTAAGGGTTTTGTAAATATTGATAGTATTAATTGGGTAAAGCATACCTCGGCCTAACTGAACCGTTTTATTATGTGCCAAAAAATTGTAGGAATTAAATGAAGAAAAAAATTTCCAAACTTCTTGTCGGAACTATTACTGAAAAGGAGGTTGATCAACTTCGGGATTGGGTGAATGATCCCAACAATAAATCCATTCTGGAGGCCTACGTTCGCGATTATCACGATTTAAACCTTATTTCACTCAAAAGTAATATTGACGAGGCTTATAACAAGGTGATCAAGGAAATCGAAACTAGGGAGAAGCCCACAAGAAAGCTTGGGGTCATTTGGATGAAGTACGCTGCCGTAATCGCTATAATACTTGGTGTTGGATATTTATTCGAGTATAATTCTTTTTTCTTGACAAAGGAAGCTGTAGTTGTGCCCAAGAACGAATCTATAACCCTTGAAATAGGGAATGGCACTGTTCAATCTATAGATATTAATGCTACAGCAGAGGTAAAAACTGTGGATGGCAATGTTGTGGGAATCCAAAAGCAGGATCAAATTAGTTATACCAATTTGGACCACGCCAAAAATTTAGTGTACAACACAATCAATATTCCCAATGGGAAATCCTTTAAATTATTACTTGCTGATGGGACTTTGGTGTTCCTAAATGCCGGTAGTTCCCTGAGGTATCCTGTAAATTTCTCCACTGATGGTGATAGGGAGGTCTTTTTAACAGGAGAGGCCTATTTTAATGTTAAAAGCGATATGGAAAGACCGTTTATTGTTAATGTCGATGGGCTGGATGTAAAAGTAATGGGAACGGAATTTAATATCTCTGCCTATCATGAGGACCTGAATATTGAGGTAGTCCTTGTCCATGGACAGGTAAGCCTAAAGAAGGAGGAGAGACCCGATCACGGTGCTGTGGACCTCACCCCGGGCCAAAAAGGGTCCTTCCATTTTGCTTCCGAGAATATAAGTGTTGAAGAGGTAAATACGTCTTTGTACACCTATTGGATGCAGGGCCATTTGGTCTTTAGGGAGCTCACTTTCGATAAAATATTAAAAAAACTGGAACGCCATTATAATGTGGAAATCATCAATTTGAACAAAGAATTGGGGAATGAGGTATTCAATGCAAGTTTTGAGAAGGTAGATATAGGAGAAGTTCTTGGATACTTTAATGAAACCCACAAGATTGAATATAGTATAGTAGATAATAAAGTAATTATAAAATAGTAACAATAGAGAATCAACCTAAAATCAAATATCAATGCCTATGAAGTAAAATTATAAATCCCGGCACTTTTATATAAAACAAAAAACCGGAAAATGTTAGAGCATTTCCCGGCATTCATATGTGATCGTGCCATTATTAGCCAACCACTATAAAAACAATTAAAATTATGAAAAAACTTTTTAACCGACTTAGGTTGGGATTGACTTTGTTGAAATTCGACTTAAGAATGAAACTCACCGCATTATTATTAATTACTACATTCTTGGGATTACACGCTAATGATAGCTATGCCCAAAAGACCAAAGTAAGTTTGGATGTAGAGAATACAGCTATCAAAGAGGTTATAGATAATATTGAGTTTAGTACGAAGTTCAAGTTTGTATATAAAACCAGACATGTGGACCTTCAACGAAAAGTGTCTTTGAAAATTACCAAAGGCCATATAGATCGAGTGCTAAAATTAATGTTTGGGAATACAAACACTTCTTACAAACTTCGGGGGACACAAATTATATTGTGGCAAGATTCCACGAAAAGTGTTCCCGAGGAACAACCGAAAGCAAATAGTATTGTTCCATTACAAGAACAACTTACAGGACAGATTTCAGATTTGGATGGGAATGTTCTGCCTGGAGCCACCGTTATTATAGAAGGAACATCTGCAGGGGTTATAGCGGATTTTGACGGAAGATATTCCATTGCCGTAAAGCCAGATCAAATGCTCGCCTTCTCCTATATTGGAATGGAAACGCAATTGATTAAATATGTAGGGCAAAAAACATTGGATGTTTTTTTGGAATCCAAGTTGGATGAATTGGAAGAGGTAACCGTAGTGGCTTTTGGCAAGCAAAAGAAAGAAAGTGTTATTGCTTCGGTTTCCACAATAAATCCAAGCGAATTAAAAATACCGAGTAGCAATTTAACTACCGCCTTGGCGGGTCGTATGGCCGGTATAATCTCTTACCAAAGAAGTGGGGAGCCCGGTCGTGACAATGCCGAATTTTTTATCCGGGGGGTTACTACATTTGGATATAAAAAGTCGCCCCTAATACTAATCGATGGGATTGAACTGACCGCCACGGATTTGGCGCGATTGCAACCAGATGATATTGCCAGTTTTTCCATTATGAAGGATGCCACGGCCACGGCCCTATATGGAGCAAGGGGTGCCAATGGTGTTATTTTGGTAAATACCAAAGAAGGAAAAGAAGGCCCTGCCAAGTTGAATTTTAGGTATGAGAGGACCTTGTCCACCCCCACAAGGGCCTTGGAATTGGCAGACCCGGTTACTTATATGAAACTGCACAACGAAGCCATTAGGACAAGGGATCCATTGGGGGGGCGTGCCTATTCCTTGGAAAAAATAAGACAAACGGAGCAGCTAAACAGAAATGAAATGGTATATCCTGCCGTAGACTGGTTCGATGAAATGTTCGAGGAAAGTACGTTTAATGATCGCTTTAATTTTAACGTTAGTGGTGGAGGTAAGATAGCTCGTTACTATCTGGCCGCAACATTAAATACGGACAATGGAATTCTTAAGGTCGATAAGCGAAACAACTTTAATAATAATGTCAATGTTAAAAATGTTTCCCTACGCTCCAATGTAAATATAGATATTACCAAGACCACGGAGGTAGGGGTTCGGTTCAGTGCAAATTTTGATGATTACAATGGTCCGATCGATGGGGGCGAAACCTTATTTAGAAAGGCTTTGCAAACCAATCCGGTACTTTATCCAAAGTACTACGAACCGGATGCGCAATATGCCAATACACAACATATTCTTTTTGGTAATGACGGACAAAATGGTGATTACCTGAATGCCTATGCCGATATGGTTAGGGGCTACAAAGAAGAGAATAGAAGTAAAATACTGGCTTCAGTGGAAATCAAACAGGATTTGGAATTTATAACCGAGGGCCTGTCCGCCCGCGCTATGGGGAATACTACCCGCGAATCCTTCTTCAATGTTAGTCGTGGCTATAGGCCTTTTTATTACAGTCTAGCGAGTTATGATGCACAAATAGACGAATATTCATTATTTGCCTTGAACCCAAATGACGGATCGGAATTCTTGGAATACGATGAAGGTAATAAGGACGTAGCTACTGCCTTCTATGCGGAAGCAGCCATAAACTATAACCGGACCTTTAATCAGAAACACACCACAACAGCAATGTTGGTAGGGATTATGAGGGAACAGAAAATTGCCAACGCAGGAAATCTACAAAAATCTTTGCCCTATAGAAATATGGGTGTTTCCGGAAGGCTTACCTATGCTTATGATAGTCGGTTGTTTACGGAATTTAATTTCGGATATAATGGTTCCGAACGTTTTGCAAAGCAAGAACGATATGGGTTTTTCCCATCAATGGGTCTAGGATGGGTCGTCTCCAATGAAAAGGCATGGAAATCTGTCAAAGAGGTGGTCAATAAACTAAAACTAAAGGCTACCTATGGCCTAGTGGGGAACGATGCCATAGGAAATGAAAATGACAGGTTCTTCTATATCTCACAAGTGAATATGAACGATGGAGGTAGGGGCGTAAGTTTTGGTCAGGACTATTTTTACCAACGAAATGGGATAAGCATAAATAGATATAGCAATAACCAGATTTCTTGGGAAACAGCCAAAATGACAAATATTGGATTTGAATTGGGATTGTTCAACAAGTTGGATTTTCAATGGGATTATTTTAGGGAAAAGAGGACCAATGTACTTATGGACCGTTCCCAAGTGCCATCCTCTATGGGTCTCCAAGCACCCTTAAGGGCCAACATTGGGGAAGCCTCTTCGGATGGTTTTGAAGGAACCCTGGATTATCAGGAAAGCTTTGCAAATGGGCTTTGGCTTTCCGCAAGGGGCAATTTCACCTATGCTACCAGTAAGTTCGATGTTTATGAAGAACTTGATTATGTTGGGGCCGGCCTTCCTTGGAAATCGAGGATAGGAAACTCCCTAAATCAACCATATGGGTATATAGCGGAAAGATTATTCGTAGATGAGGCGGATATAGTAAATTCTCCTTTTCAAACTTTTGGCGAATATATGCCAGGCGACATTAAATACAAGGATATTAATGAAGATGGGGTGATAGATAGCAATGATGAGGTGCCAATTGGATTTCCCGATTCACCTGAAATTATTTATGGTTTTGGAGCATCTGTAGGATATAAGAATGTGGATTTTTCTTTCTTCTTCCAAGGTTCTGCGCGTTCTTCCTTCTTTATAGACGGTTACAAAACAGCACCTTTTATAGATATAAACGATTCCAATAACCAAGATTCCAATTGGAACTCCAAAAATGGAAACAATGCCTTGTTGCAGGTTTGGGCAGACGACCATTGGTCGGAAGACGATAGGGATATTTATGCAGCATGGCCAAGATTGTCAGATCAGGTGGTGGACAACAATAATAGAAGAAGTACCTGGTTTCTTAAAAATGGCGATTTTTTAAGGCTGAAGTCGGTAGAACTGGGTTATACCTTTAATAAGGACACCTTTATTTCGAAAGCTAAAATTGCATCCATGAGGATATATTTAAGTGGGACCAACTTGTTGACCTTTAGCCATTTTAAACTTTGGGATGTGGAAATGGGCGGAAATGGATTGGGATATCCCATTCAAAAAGTATTTAACCTAGGGGTCAATTTAAATTTCTAAACAAATATTATGACATCTGCCGCAACTGTTTGGAGATTATCACCAATGGATTTGGCAAACTTCGCCTGTGCCAACACAGGAAGATATGACCATAAAAACAAATAAAAAGAAACAAATGAAAAAATATATAGTATTGATATGGGTTTTCCTATCATTAAGCTGTGACGATTATTTAGATATAGTCCCAGACAATTTGGCTACCATAGAGATAGCCTTCAATAATAGAATTTCAGCAGAACAGTTTTTGTTCACTTGCTATAGTTATGTTCCCAATCATGCAGATACCCAACAAAATTTTGCTTTGTTGGCAGGGGATGAAGTGTGGTATTACGGAGAACAGGATTTTTATGTTAACAATGTTACCAGTGCACGTTTGGCAAAAGGGCTGCAAAACGTAACGGAGCCTTATCTCAATTATTGGGAAGGAGGAAGAGGTGGGTACAACATGTTTGTGGCCATTCGCGATTGCAATATATTTTTGGAGAACTTGAAGGACGTCCCTGGTTTAAATGTGGCGGAAAAAAACAGGTGGATAGCAGAAGCCAAAACCTTAAAGGCATTTTTCCATTTCTGGCTAATGCGAATGTATGGGCCTATTCCCATTGTTGATGAAAATATACCGGTAGATGCCACAACGGAAGAAACCCAGGTAAAACGTAATTCGGTAGACGAAGTAACCGCCTATATTGTGGGACTTTTGGATGAGGTCATTGAAAGTGGGGACCTGCTTGAAAAAATCACACAAATACATACCGAAAACGGCAGACTTACCAATCCAGCTGCAAGGGCTATTAAGGCCAAGGTATTAATGCTGGCGGCAAGTCCGTTGTTCAATGGCAATTCTGACTTTAGCGGTTTTGTGGATGAAAATGGAAATAATTTGGTCAACCCGGTTTATGATGAACAAAAATGGGTAGCGGCTAAAGAAGCCTGTTTAGAGGCCATTGAATCGGCAGAAGCTGCAGGACATGCATTATATGAATTTACCGATTTGCTGCCTATTGGGCAGATCAGTCCGGAATTAAGGGAAGAGCTAACCTTAAGGACCACTATAACCGATAGATTTAATTCAGAATTGATTTGGGGAGTGGATAAACATTCAATTGGTTCCTTACAAAGGTGGTGCCAACCGCGTTGGACCGGGGATCATAATGCAAAATTTGGGGACACCAAAAAATCCCATGCTCCTACACTAAATATGGTTGAGGATTTTTATACGGTAAACGGTGTGCCCATAGAAGAGGACAATGATTGGGATTTTGCCGATAGGTACAACACTATTACTATTCAGGATCAACTGGTGGAAGACCATAAATATACCTTACAGGACAATTATACTACAGCAAAATTGCATACCTACAGGGAACCTAGGTTTTATGCTTATGTGGGCTTTGATGGGGGTAAATGGTTTTCAATGGAGACGGAGGATCCTGAAGATTTACCGCACCTGAACGCCAAGTTAGGGCAGTTTTCTGGGAAAAATGGTTTTGAAATCTATTCCATTACCGGGTATTTTACAAAGAAACTAGTTGGTTATGAGACTATTGTAACCAAAAATGTAACCACTTTTGTGGATTATACATTTCCCATAATCCGTTTAGCCGATTTATATCTAATGTATGCAGAAGCGGCCAATGAAGTTAAGCCAGCTCCGGATGGGGAGGTATATGAATATATACAAAGGGTAAGGACCAAGGCGGGCTTGGACAAAGGTTCAGATCTTGTGACTACGTGGGCACAACACTCCAATAAACCCAATAAGCCAACAACAAAGGACGGTATGCGGGAAATCATTCAACAAGAAAGAAGAATAGAACTAGCATTTGAAGGTCAACGCTATTGGGATTTACGTCGATGGAAACTTGCAGAAGATTATTTTGCCAAGCCAATTAGGGGATGGAATATTAATTCTGCGAGTATTGATGGATTTTATCAAGTAAAGAACATCTTTTTCAGAGATTTCTTAACAAAGGACTATTTATGGCCAATTAGCCAAAGCGAATTACTTAGAAATCCAAACTTGGTTCAAAGTCCAGGCTGGTAAAAAAATAATTATAAAGGTTAAAAATAATTTAAAGGACATGAAAAAGTATATAGATTTAATGATTTGCTTTATAGGGGTTGTACTATTTTTTGGGTGTCAGGAAGAAGATAAACAACACCCTTACGGAACAGACACCAAAGCGCCGGATAAGGTTGTAATAGATAATGTTATAAACCACCCAGGTGGGGCGGTTGTTTATTTTACTGCGCCAAGCGATGAGGATGTGTTGTATGTACGGGCCAATTTTAAGGACGATAGGGGCAATAAAAGGGAAGTAAAGGTTTCAGCTGTAATGGATTCCTTGGTAATCCAGGGCTTCGGAAAGGTTGGAAATTATGATGTAGATGTTTTTGCCGTAGACAGGAGTGAAAATTTATCCGAAGTTGTCAATATTAGTATTGCTCCTTTAGACCCACCTGTCCAGTCTATTTTGCCCTCCCTTGTTGGAGAAGTGGATTACGGCGGTGTAAAGGTGAGCTATGAAAACCCTACCAGGGCTGAGGTTTCCTTGAATGTCGTAAAATTCAATGAACAATTGGGCGATTATGAATACAGGGAATCCTTTTTTACCAGTCAACCCGAAGGACAATATAGCTTTAGGGGGTACGAAAGTGTAAAATCGAAATTTGGGGTTTATGTTGAGGATAAGTGGGGAAACATATCGGATACCGTTTATTTTGAAGTAACCCCCATTCCCGATGAATTCTTGGACAAGGAAAAGTTTTCAATATTTAAAATCCAGGGCGATAAAAGTTTTAGTGAGTATGGCTTTAATGCAAGCCAAATGTGGGACAAGCGTTGGAGCGATCAATGGAATTGCGGGCATACCAACTTTGAACCCTTGCCCCATTACCTTACCATCGATCTTGGGACTACGGTTAAATTAAGTAGGTTTAAACTATACCAACGAGGCGGTAGTGAACTTTATAAGCATGGTAACCCCAAGCATTTTAAAATCTACGGGACTAAGGATATCAATAATTTGCCTCCATATGATGCAGCCGATCCAACCGCAGGTTGGACATTGCTTAAAGAATGTTTTTCCTTTAAACCATCCGGTCTGCCCATTGGGCAAGTTACTTCCGAAGATATAGAATTTCAGAACAAAGGGGAGGATTTCGAATTTGACGTGGAAAATTTAGTGGAGGTGCGCTATATACGAATAGAGAATATTGCTACTTGGGGCGATCAAATAGTATCAGTAATTGGTGAACTCTCTTTTTGGGGAGAAATTACTGAATAATACATATAATTTTAAAAGATAAACGTTATGCGGACAAAATTAATAAAATTAGGGTCTTTAGTGTTTTTACTGGGACTTACGTTAATGGCATGTGGAGGGGATATGGAGTCTATTCACGAGGAATATCTTCAGGGCGAAAAAATATATGCTGGTAAATTGGATTCTTTACGTACGGAAATAGGCTATAAGCGTATTAAAATAATTGGTGACACTAGATTTTTGGGAAATTCCAAAGAGGTTACCGTACAATGGGAAGATCAATCCAGGGTATTTAAAATTGAAGGGGATCTTAAAGAGGAGTTTGAAATAATTGTGGATGGTCTTGCCGAACATAGTTATGAGTTTAAAGTCTTTACCAAGGATCCCTTGGGAAATAAATCTGTTGACCAAATCATAAAGGGGTCCACGGTAGGTGATTTATTTAGGTCCAGCCAAATACCCAGAAGGTTGACCGGGTTTGATGTTGCCGAGGAAACCTATGCCAATTGGGCGAGCAAGGCAGAATCCGAATTCGTTATTTTCACCCAAATAGCCTATGATAATAATGCTGGTGGAATAACTAAGGATACTGTTTATCCAGACGATTCTTCAATATTATTAACAGATTGGAAGCCTTTGGGAAAATTTGAAATAATTTCCGCGGTCTCTTCCGGACTTATGGGATTTGATACCATTTACTTGGACAAAATAGAAAAGACCTTGCCCGAACCCCCATATGACCAATTGGAAAGTAGTTATTTTTCCATGGTAGGAATGCCCAGCGATAATCCGGGGACCTCCTATGGAGGAAACCCTAAACAATACTTGTTCGATGGGGATGGTAGCTGGAGTGGAAGTGATTCCCACGGCTATCATTCAGGGGAAAATGCAATACCCCATCATTTTACGGTAGACTTAGGGGTAACTACTAGGGTGCGAAAGGCTAGGTTAGATCTTAGGGACCCCAATAATTATGCAGGAAACAACCCTACGCATGTTGAAATTTGGGGGATAGACGATATTACTGGAGCGGAAACCGCCTCTAGTGATGCCGCAGAATTTGAGGCCAAAGGATGGCAATTGCTACATAGTACTCCTGTAGATGGCCAGAACCAACAAAGTGTAGAGTTCAACATTCCTTTCGGGCCAATGGTGCGCTATATAAGATATAGGGTTACCAGTACGGTCGGAGGCAGTGGGGCTCAATTGACCGAACTAACTTTTTGGGGACAGGATACACAGGCCCTGGAGTTGGATAAAAGTTCCATAATTATGGTCGGGATGCCTAGCGATAATCCAGGAACATCCTATGGCGGCAATCCCGTTCAATACTTATTTGATGGGGATGAGAGCTGGAGCGGTAGCGATTCTCAAGGATATCATTCCGGTGAAAATTCGATACCACATCATTTTACCTTGGATCTTGGGGTAACCGCAGAGATTAGAAAATGTAGGTTAGGATTACGTGACCCCAACAATTATGCAGGTAACAATCCTACCATGGTAGAGCTTTGGGGCATTAACGATATCTCAGGTGCGGAAACGGCTTCTAGCGATGCTGCGGAATTTGAGGCCAAAGGATGGCAATTGATGTATAGGGGAGCAATTGATGGAGAGAACAATCAAATTGTTGAATTTGATGTGGCATCAGGACCCTCTTTTCGCTATGTGAGATATAGGGTTACAGGTACTGTGGCCGGTTCTGGGGCACAATTAACGGAAATGACCTTTTTCGGGGTAGGAATAAAGCCTTTGCCTTAGATTTTTAAGAGATTGATGTTAAGTTAGTTAGTAGTGTTAGAGGTAAGGGGTATTAAACTCCTTACCTCTTTTTTTTGTCCATGAATGGAAATAAATACCCATTAATGTGGTATTTATGGAAAGGGAACCAATTGTTGGAAAAGAAATGGTAAAGAGCTCTTCACCTAAAATAATTAGGTTGAACCAAGCTTTGATAAATGGTAAGTGGCTAAAAGACAATTATGATATGAAACTAAAGACATTGAAATTCACCCAATAATTGGTGGGCTAGGTTCAAAATAACGCCCTTGGAAATTAGGTAGGGGCACTTGATTTTTAATCGTTTATACAATAGTTGGCCCCACAAATTTATTTTACTTTAAGTTATTCTATTGTTTTTCGACTAATACTCTTACTATCTCAATACAAGACAGACGGAATGGAAGGGAAAATAGATACAGATTTAGGCAATATAAAATTTTCAGTTTTGGACTTGGTACCCGTAGCTCAAGGTGCAACACCCTTACAGTCTATTCACAAGAGCCTGGAATTGGCTCAACATGCGGAAACTTTAGGCTTTGAGCGGTTTTGGATATCCGAACACCACAATATGGAAAGTTTGGTGAGTTCCGCCACGCCAATTTTAATAGGACATATTGCCCAGGGAACCAAAACCATCAGGGTAGGCTCCGGTGGAGTTATGTTACCCAATCACGCACCCCTAATTGTAGCGGAACAATTTGGTACCTTGGAGACACTTTATCCAGGAAGAATTGATCTAGGCTTGGGAAGGGCGCCAGGAACAGATCAACTAACGGCTAAAGCTTTAAGAAGAAATAGAACAGAGACCGTGCACGATTTTCCAAATGATATAGCCGAATTACAGACTTATTTTTCCAAGGAGAATAAAAATGCTGCGGTGAGGGCCATTCCCGGGGAGGGATTAAACGTGCCCTTGTATTTACTGGGCTCTAGTACTTTTAGTGCTCAATTGGCCGGATCCAAAGGGTTGCCATATGCTTTTGCGAGTCATTTTGCCCCTACACATTTACATGAGGCCTTAAGATTATACCATTACAATTTTGAACCTTCGGCACAATGTATTGCACCCTACACTATTGCCTGTGTTAACGTTATTGCTGCAGAAACCGATGAAAAGGCCAAACATTTGGAGACAAGCCTTCAGCAATTGGCTTTGGGAATTATTAGGAATACCAGAAAACCATTGCCGCCACCGGTAAAGAGTATGGATGGTTTATGGCATGAGGTAGAAAAGGCCCAAATACAAAAGATGATGTACTATAGTTTTGTAGGATCCAAGAAAACCATAAAAGCACAACTTTCAGATTTTATAGCAAATACCCAGGTCAATGAAATAATGGCGGTATCCCATATTTTTGATCATCAGGACCGCCTAAGGTCCTATGAAATTTTGAGTAGCCTTCTTAAAGATGAGTGAATTTGGTTTTGTAAAAGCCATATTTTTGGTATCATGAAGTCTGGATGACAAATTTTAACTAATTTGTGGTTCTATTACATAAGTTATAAATGTGGAAGAGGTTACATTTAATAATATGGTTCATGGGGCTTATATTGGCCTGCAAATCTGAAATACACAGTCAGGATAAAGTGCTCAAGGTCAAGGAAATTGAATATAACGGACAAGTTGGTTTGGAAAAGGTGTCCCAACTCTTGGAACAGTATGCCGCGTTGGAGCATGTGGATTTAATTAACTGGGATAAGTTTTCATACCACCCCGATGTAGATTTTAGGATAGCCCATAGCAATAATGCCATTTGGCTAAAATACTATGTTAGGGAAAAAAACATTTTGGCCAATGTTGAAGAGACCAATGGTCCTGTGGCCCGTGACAGTTGTGTGGAATTTTTCTTTGACCCCTTAGGGAATGGAAATTACTACAATTTTGAGTTTAATTGTATAGGTACGGTTCATCTGGCTTATGGTCCCGGTAGAGGAAAGCGTCAATTTGTGGACCCCAAGACCATTGGGAATCTAATCCAAGTAGAAAGTTCTTTGGGAACCCAAACCTTTGCAGAAAAAACGGGCGACTTCACTTGGGAAATGACCATTATCATACCTGCTGAGATCCTGAACCATAATCCTGAAATTAAATTAAAGGGCTTACAGAGTACTGCAAATTTTTATAAGTGTGGCGATGCTACTTCCCAACGCCATTATTTAACATGGAATCCGGTTGGAACTGAAAAGCCGGATTATCACAGGCCAGAATTTTTTGGCCAATTAATTTTTCAATAAGCAATATCCGGGTGATTGTAGGTCACTTTGGGGAACAGCATATTTTGGAGAGATATTTTTTAAACTTTCAACAGAAACCGCACTTTTTTTTGATTTAGGCAATATAATTGTTAAATATTGGAAATAAAAAGGGAGATTTATCCAAAGTATTATTAAATTTAAGATGTGTACGAACACATCCTAAAGAGTTAACGGCAGGATCTACATGCAGGCCGAGGATGTTATTATAGGGTAAAACAAGAGTTCCCGTCCATACATAGGGATTAATAGGGATTTTACAAAATTGCCCATTTTGGAGAGTCAATCACTGGTTTATAAATTACATAATCAATGCCCATTTCCCCGCGAATCAAAAAATTAATTTTTTGTGTTGTGCCTATTTTGACTTTGGTGCAATGTGAATTACAACCATCCCGTGGGGGCCTTTTTTTACCTGAAGGCTTTAAAGCGGTTGTGGTCGTAGACAGTATAGAGGAAAGGGTGAGGCATATTGCGGTATCAGATGAGGGGCTACTATATGGTAAACTAAGAAATTCCAATGAAAAGGGAGGTATAGTTGTAATTCAGGATAAAAATAATGATGGCAGGGCAGATGTGATAGAAAAATTTGGGGCATATCGTTCGCTACAAAAACGGAGTTATTCCACGGCTATGAGGATTTATAATGGCTACCTATATTTTAGTTCGGAATTGGTCATTTATCGCTATAAATTAAAACCGGGAACATTAATACCTGAAGGGGAAATGGAAATTGTAATGACCGATGATCATGGACATGGCAAGCACGAGCATATAGGAAAGCCCATTGCTTTTGATAATGAGGGCCATATGTATGTGCCTTTTGGAGCTCCATCCAACGCTTGTCAAAACCCTAAAAGAACCCCTAGGGCTCCAGGTATGGACCCATGCCCACAACTGGAGGATCATGGAGGTGTTTGGCGTTTCGATGCCAACAAGTTGGGCCAGACCCAAAAGGATGGATACAAATATGCCACAGGGATACGCAGTGTAGTGGCAATGGATTGGAATTCGGAGGATGGTAACCTATATATAGTGATGCACGGTCGGGACGATTTAAATAGACTGTTTTCAAATATTTATTCCGGTTGGGATAGCGCCATGCTCCCTTCCGAAGAATTTATAAGAGTAACGGAAGGTTCAGACTTTGGCTGGCCTTATTGTTATTATGATCAAATGCAGGAAAAGAAAGTACTGTCGCCCGAATATGGAGGCGATGGCAAAATAGTTGGAAGATGTAAGGACTTTGATGATCCCATAATGGGCTTTCCAGGGCACTGGGCACCCAACGATTTGGTTTTTTATGATGGGGATAAGTTGCCAAACCGGTATAAAAATGGAGCTTTTATAGCCTTTCATGGATCTACCAATAGGGCGCCTTACCCCCAATCTGGATATTTTGTTGGATTTGTTCCGTTCAAAGACGGTAAGCCTTCAGGCGATTGGGAAGTTTTTGCGGATGGTTTCGCCGTAGTTGATACCATCGCCAGCGTTAACGATGCCAAATACAGGCCTATGGGTATTGCTTTTGGGGAAGACGATAGTATGTATATTTCAGATTCGGTTAAAGGTAAGATATGGAAGATCGTTTTTGAGGATGATAAAGATAATTTCGGTCAGGAGCAATTAGCGGAAATGGAAAAAAGAAAATTATTATCCCACATTAGAACACCGGATGAAATTAAGGATAACCTTATGCCCAAACAATTCACTGGTGCACAAAAGACCTATTACACCTATTGCAGTCCCTGCCATCAAAAGGATGGTAAAGGGGCAACAGGTAGGTTTCCAACACTCAACGGAACAGATTGGGTAACCGGGGATAAGGAAAGGCTAATAAATATTGTTTTAAAAGGTATGGAAGGTTCCATTGTAGTAAATGATGAGGTCTTTAATGGGGTAATGCCACAGCATAGTTTTTTGAGTGATGCGGAGATAGCGGATCTGA